>ERZ1643249.2029-NODE-2029-length-19494-cov-42.139308_pt1 | contig 19494 bp, 18 predicted proteins | sample MGYA00579263_ERZ1643249 | MGnify/ENA primary metagenome ERZ1643249 (study PRJEB29033, sample SAMEA4952264) | chicken gut metagenome | biome: Broiler Chicken; feature: Gastrointestinal Tract; material: Caecum | place: Ireland | collected 2018 | study: Broiler... | reverse complement strand
GAAGGAGCGAGAATCCAAACGGCTCATAGAGAGCAGTCAGGATGTTTGTGAGGATCTTTCCGAGTAAATCAATCGTTTCTTTCATCGTCGTTTACAGATCACTAAACAAGTCAGCTTTGTACACACCGCTCTCCAGCATCTTCTTAAAGCTGTCCTTTACTGCTGCGACATCCTCATGGTAGGTCATTCCGTACCAGGTATCGTTGGTTTTCAGAACCTTCACAGACATCTTTCCCTGCTCCAGCAGTTCACCGATGAAGATAGGGATCAGATACTCCGCTTTCAGAGGATTGCCCGGTACTTCCTTCTCAAAGAACTCTTTGAAGCCTTCTTCCAGCGTTGTAAGGAAGTCAGGTGTCAGTCCCCACATATTCATGGATACCAAAGAATTCACATCAACCGCTACGCCGTCAGCCTCGGCTCCGTTCACAGTCTTTACAATGTTCTTGGTCTCTACAACCTCTGTCAGATTATTTTGGTCGTCCATCTTGCAAATGCCACGAGTCACACCGCCGTTATCGGACAGTGTGTTCTTCAGCACAAATCCGGCCATGCAGGACTTACCGCCATTCACCAAATACTCATGGACAGCCTTGAAGCCTTCCTTGCCGTAGTAATCGTCTGCATTGATGACGATAAACGGAGTCTTGATGACCTTCTTCGCTGCAAGCACAGCCTGACCGGTTCCCCACGGCTTTGTCCGGCCTTCCGGCAGAGTTCCCGGAATGTCGTTGATATCCTGGAAAGCGTAGTCTACAGTTACGTTGTGAGAGGAGCAAATTGAGGCAATGCGGTCACCAATGACCTCTTTGAACTCCTTCCCGATATCCTTGCGGATAATAAAAACCACGTGGTTAAAACCAGCCTCAATCGCATCATGGATCGAGTAATCCATGATGATGTGATTAGAAGCATCCACTGGCTCCAGCTGCTTAATACCCGTTCCAAAACGACTGCCGATACCAGCTGCCATAATAAGTAATGTTGTTTTCATACTCTCTCTCTTTCTAATTTCTCGTCAACTTGTTCTTTACCAATATCGAAAATAGTACAGGTAAAATTCACCTTCTAAAATCATTTAAGTTTTTATCAATTTTTTCGTCTATAAAACTTAGCCCAAATTTCCTTTGATACTGAAATTACAATATCATCTTTTGCACATAACAAAGCAATAAAATACACTGCACACCCAATACCTACAGCCACAATTAGTCCTACTAATGATTCTCCAATAATCTTTTGTGTAACTACTATTACAATTGTCATTATTACTGATGGAATCAGATATTGTATGAAACACTTTCCCAGCATTTTAATTTTAACAACACTTCTGACATCCCATAACTGTATTACTGTTGCTGTGATTTCAGAAATAACTGATGCAACAGCAACACCCATAGCCCCCATGTGAAAATAAAATAAAAACACCAAATTCAACAGTAAGTTCATAACTGCAGCAACAATGGTAACAATGGTATACTGCATTTGCTGATTAATTGCAATAAGCATAGTACCAAACAATCTTCCTAAACTTAAAACAATAAACATGCAACTTAATATCTTTATAATGTTTCCAACAGGTTCATATCCACTACCAAAGAAAATCGGAACAAACCAATCTATCAATACGGTGCACCCAAAAACCATTGGTATAGCCAGCATAAAAATATATCTTAATGCCTTATCTATCAAAGCCTGAAGTTCTTCCGTATTTCCCTGACTAAAAAGAAATGAAATTCGGGGAAGTAATACTGAAATTAGAGAGTTTAATACTGTAATTGCAAGTTCGATAATTCTTTGTCCTTGGGCGTAATAACCGACTTGCGTCGTATTATCCAAAAAGCCCAACATTGTTTTATCCATAACTGTATAAATTTGTACAGCAATTACTGGAATAAACAACTGAAAAATCGGTTTAACATTTCTAAAGACATGAATTTTTTTGATGCCAGGCCAACTCACTTGTTTCGCAACATAAACCCACATTGTCATATTTCCGAGTAACATCGACCCAGAATAAATCGTCGTGTACTTCCACAAATCCATCGGACTTTTTATCAAAAGGAAAATTAAAATTGCTCCAGATATTTTAACAATTGAATTTCTAATTACTGTAACAGCAAAATTTTCCATTCCTTGGCAAAACCAACTCACATCAAATATCCATGACAGAAACATTAAAAGATTTATTAAATACAACGTCTTATATAAGCCGTTAGAACTTAATATAAGTATCAAATAAGGAAGCAATGCTATTCCCGTGCAAATAATCCTAAAAAATAGTATCTCAAAAAAATATTCACTGCGTTTTTCTTTATCATTCTGTACAATCGAAATCTCTCTATTACCAAAAGTTGCTGTTCCAGTTACTGCAATCAGGCCAAAATAAGAGACAATACCATTAATATAATTGTAATCGCCAATAGCAGTGACACCTAGAACTCTTGAAACATATGGCGTAGTAACAAAAGGAACAAGAACAGCTAAAACTTCATACATTAAATTAAACAAATAATTCTTCTTTACACTCACTTTTGCCATATACGCTCTCCATCCTCAGCAAAACCACACCATTTTAAAAAGGCTTCGTAATTTTCAAATTGTGGCGAAGATTCCTTATAATATGTCATGCATTTTTCATAACATCCACTATCCACCATCAAGGCTTCTAAAGAAGACGGTACAGTACTTCTGTCATCAAATAGCAATTGATACTCTCTTAAAATTGATTGTTCTGGAGCTTTTCCATACCTTTGATAATAACAATATACAACTTGCTTCGCATTTTCAAGCATCTTATCTTTTCTTTTTTTGTACACATCCTCAATGGAGCAAATCCTTTTTGCCGGGTTACCCGCATATACACTATTATCTTTGCAGTCTTTTGCGACAATACTTCCTGCGCCGATAATCACATTATTTCCTATATGTACCCCTTTTAAAATAATTGCATTTCTACCAATAAACACATTGTTTCCTATAGTAACTTTCTCGACGCTTCCCACTATATCACCTTCAACAGAGCACAGAACCGAAAAATTATAGTCATGCGTTAAGATTTGAACGCCCTCTGTAATTCTAACATAATCACCGATTTCCAACATGCATGGGTTTTGTGTATCTATAGATACTTTGTTACAATCATAAAATGTACAATGACTACCTATTTTGATACCACACTTTCTCAAATATGCAATATACTCCTCATTATCACAATAGCCTCCTCTAAATATTTTACGAAATATTTTACGAGGTAATGTTGCACTCTTTTTCATCAATATTCCTTTCTCAGTTCAAATAATAAATTAGTATTAGCGCAATTTATTTCATCCAACTAAATATTAAGCAGACAGCTTGTTTAATATTATCAATAATATTTATCTTAAAAAACAAACTTTTTATATCAGACAACACCTCTCTTCTTTTCAAATCTTCTTTTAATTTGACTGAACTCTTCAGATACATCCAAGCATAAAAAAGAAGTTCCTCGTTCAATTTGTCATCAGCATTCAAATTTCATTCGTTACTTTTGAAGTATTTAATTACTTTATATTGTTGCCATCTTTTATCAGCATTCAGCTGATGAACTGCAGAATTATCCCTACTTCGATACCAGTATACTATATCCGAAATTTCCACTATTTTTTGCGCACAAGCCAAATATTGATAAACAAATTTCAAGTCTTCAAACAAGTCTAATGACTCATCAAATTTTAACTGTTCTTTCCTAATAATTTCCAACTTAAACACTTTATTCCACAAGTATCCTTCGCCTTCTGCTCGTACCAGTTTTCTGCGAAGCAGTTCGGCATCTGACATTTTGTCAGAGGTCTCACATTGTGGAAATCCAAGTTCTTTACGATTTAATGTATATCTTCCAATCACTAAATCTGTTTCATACCTGTCTAATGCATCCAGCATTTTCTCAACGTAATATTTAGATAGAACATCGTCGCCATCTACAAAAAGCACATATTCTCCTTTTGCCAGATTTATTCCTTTGTTCCTAGCTCTGCTTACCCCTCCCGTTCACTATTTGTAACTAACTTTATGTAATCAGCCTTTTCAATATACGATTTGCAAATCTCTGTCGAATCGTCAGTTGAAGAATCGTCAACTATAATAACCTCATCTGGTTTTCTTGTTTGATTAATAACAGACTCTAGGCACTCTCCTATATATTTTTCAACATTAAACACTAGTATAACAATACTAATCTTCATCATACGGATTATACTCCCACGGTTTATCCCATTGTACTAACCGTTGTCTACAAAATCTACTCTTTATTCTTTTTGCAAATTTTATAAGCTCTCGGCCACTGACAACAATACGCTTTGTTTTCTTAAACTCTATACAGCTATCTGGCAGCTTGTCCAATTCAACAATAGAATCAGCATTTATTTTATAGGTAGTCACTCTTTTTTGATCATCTACTTTATATTTCATGTTTCGCATTTGTAAATGAACATATATAAATTCCTCTTTAGATAGCTTTCCGTTTTTTATAAAAATCCTATACAGCCTTCCTTCATTCCAATATAATTGATCAAATTTTGTCTTTTCTTCTATCCACCTTTTTTTAGTGTCATCGTACGTAACTCTCGTCAAATTTTTATGTTTTGTAGAGCAATTATAAGACATATCTTTAGCGTATATCTTTTTTCCACATTGCGCAAACAAGTCATTCACACTAACTGAGTAACACACCTCATCAAATGCATATATCTTAGGCGACTGATACACTTTTTGATATAAACTCAAGCCATCAATTTTCCCCATGAAAATTCGATTATTTTCATGGCTATTCTTATATATAGTCAAATGCCCAGCTGTAAATACTTTATCATATCCTTCTGACAAAATATGTTCAACTGGTGATAAGTCACCGAAAATCAAATCACAATCGCAGTGTCCCCAATAATCGTATCCCTCCAGCCATTGTTCACATATATATCCATACGCAGGCTTATAATCACATAATTTATATGGCTTCTCCAAAGAAATATTGAAGTCGAATTTACTCTGAACAAGTTCTCTAAACTGTTCAAAGCTCATATTTAATTTTTTCACATTTGACGGATATAAATACTTTTCATCATTATCAGTTATTAGCAATAGATCAAATTGAGGATTATATGAAAAGCTTTTCAAAAAAACATCAAAATAATTTTTAAATTTTCCGAAATACGGAATAATTAGCGCACATGTCATTATTCTATCTGCCTTTCTTCAGTCCAGCTATACAATAGTGTTAAAAGAAAATACACATATAAGCCCTGTCTAAAAGTAATTTCAATACTTGAAAGTGCTATAAAAAGGTATATTACATAAAGAGTGATTTTCTGCTCACTTTTCTTTGATCTATTTACAACATACATAAGAAAAAGCACCAACAATATGATTCCAACCCAACCGTAGGACAAAAGCACATCTAACAAGCCATTTTGCACATCTGCCGCATGTGTAATTTTCATTGCAACTGCATAGTTATTGTCAATTCCAACTCCGATCCATTTACTTTCTCTTAAAATCAGGGCAATCTTAGCATATATATTTACGCGCCCTGTAAGATCGGTTGATTCATTTAAAATATTTTCTATAAACGCTTTCACTACTGGAACTTGTGTTATTGAATAATTTAAAATTAAAATCAAATCACAAATAATCAAAAAAAGTATAGCAAAGAACGGCTTCTGTAATACATTGATAATTTTTTCTCCCATCAACATTAGGACTATCAGAATTATTGTTCCAACAATCATTGTAGAACACTCTGAAAAAATAGAAATTAAAAGTAGCCAAATCAACATGCCAACTACTTTGAATTTCTTTTGTGCCAATCTTGTTTTGTTTGATAAACAATAAAGAATTACACCGAGCAAATGCAAATATGTCAAATTAAACTTTTCCCCAACAAAAAACATATCCGTATGACCACCCCATACAAAATATGTCCGGTGCGGATCGACAAACATTAAAATATCAGACAGCACACAATATGCAACTACCAGCCAAAACAATGAACTAATTCCGTATTGCACGCAATCAGTCGAATCTAAATATTCGCAGTACATTGTTAATAATACTAACTGCAAGGAAAAAGTAACCGCCACCCATACTGAGCATTCATAAGTATTTCGATTCGCATATGCTGATACCATAACGCTTAAAACGGTCAAGATAATCAACGCATTGCACTTATGATATTTTTTTTCATATATGTAATATCGTAATCCTGGAATCAGCATTATCAAGCCTATTATTAAAAAAACTCGCAGTATTAACGTATAATTTTCAAAGTATATCGAACTTACCCTCACAATAACTGATTGACAAAGACATAGTGATAAGAAAAACGAGTATAAAGCTCTCTTTTCAACCTTCATATTAATTATTCCCCGCCATTTTTACTTTGCTAATACATAGTATCCCATATAAACATCTTGTTCTCATCAAAAAATAGATTAATTTTCTTTTTAACGAACTACCTTGTATTGATATTGATTTCAATGCTACAGTTAGCTCTTTTTGACGCAACAACTGTCTAATATTAGTATTTCTATCTTTTTTATTATGATTACGAGTTATTCTCATCTCATTGAAAATCAATACATAATAACAGTTCCATACATAAAAATACTGTAGCATTTTAAAATAGTGATCATAAACTCGATATTGTATTACGAGTTTTTGCATCGCTATATACAATTGCCTGTATTTTTCTATAAGATTCTCTCTATATTTCTGAGATAAACTTCCTTCTCTATAGTCATAGTTATATAAAGCATTTTCTATTGCCATCAAGGAATTAGCAGCCAGAAATGCATGCAAATTAAACAAATAGTCTTCACTTCCTATTTGTCTTTCTGAGACAAAACTCAAATTGTTTCTTGTTATAAACTCTCTTTTATAAATGTGTGCCCACGCCGACATAATAAATTCACTTGTATTTTTTAGCGCAAGTGGAATTACAACTTCTTCTATTTGCTCCCTGTTATAATTTCCGGGTTTCAAAATAGAATTTATAGTTATATTATCAGGTTGTCTTATATAATTAAATTTCAAAATGTCGACATCATTTTTGCATAGTATCTCTCCTAACTGCTTCAATGTTCCCATTGGCAGATAGTCATCTGAATCCAACCAAAATATGTATTTTCCTGTAGCTATATTCAGTCCGGCATTCCTTGCACTTGACAAGCCACCATTTTTCTTATGTAACACTTTAATCTTTTTGCTGAATTCTCCATATCTATCACATAATTCAGGGCATGAATCCGTTGATCCATCATCCACTAAAATTATCTCATAATTACTAAATTCTTGATTTAAAATCGTATTTATACATCTATCTATATATTTTTCCACATTATATATTGGCAAAATAATGCTGAAAAGTGGAGAATCACTCATATTTTCATTTCCCCTTCTATTAGATTAATATATTTCTTCACTTCGTTCTGATTTCCATACTCATGTCTATTTAAATATTCTGTTATCTGTTGTTTTTTTGTATCATCAGAACACAAAGCAACTATTCCATCTACTATTCCATCCACATTAAGTTCAACGATTAACCCTTCATTGTCATTCTGTATTTGATCTTTTACTGTAGGATATGCTGTTACAACAATAGGCTTTGCCAGAATTTTTGCTTCATCAATCACAACAGACTTCCCCTCATATCTTGATGGTTGAACAAAAATATCACAGTTTTTTATATATGGATATGGATTAGATTTCGTTCCTAAGAGTTCAACGTAATCTTTTACGTTTTCTTTTTCTATTTGGTCATTAAGCTTATCTTTAAGTGGACCGCTTCCAATAATAAACCATTTGAACTTTATGCCTTTTTTCTTCAGTTTGCTTGCCGCAGAAATAGCCAAATCAAAACCCTTTTGCTCAGACAATCGTCCAACAGATAATATAATATTTTCACACCCTTTATATTCTTCCGGAATAAACTCCTTTGCTCGTGCTTTGATTACTGCCGATGATGTGATGTTCTCTATACAATAAAATTTATCTTGAAACTGTGGAAATTCTTCCTTTAATATTGCAAGACATTCCTCTGAAATCGTCACAACTGCATCTACCTTCGGAAAGAGTTTTAAGTCGTATTTTTTTGGCATTCCGGAAGTTCTGTAATCATTATGTACCCAATGTATTTTCCTTTTGGCGTTTACTTTGTCAACAATGTAATATGTTGATTCTCCTCCCAAATATCCAACCGCAACATCATACTCTTTGTCCAATCCATCTATGACGGGCTTGTAAAAGTATTCCCACATGAAGGCTTTCTGGTTTCCCATTCCCGATTTTACAATTCTAGCCAACAAATTTCCAAAAACCTTTACAGGCATATAGATGCCCGCTTTTCTTACAGGTCCATATAATTTTTTCAAAACTGGAGGCTGCTCCAAGATGTTTACATAAGCAGGGACTTGTGACAAAAACGTCCCCTGCTTTTTTAGCAATAGTAAATCTATCTCGTATTTATCCTCTGGAAGTTCAGTTAATAAATTAACCAAACTACGTTCTGCACCTCCATCTCGAAGTGTTGGCATAACAAAAAGTATCTTCTTCATTACTATTTTCCTCTCTTGCATCATCCCTTGATAAAGATAATTATGCGCATATATTAACGGGCATTCTGTTGTACTGTATCAACATTTTTGCCCCCCCGATGTACAAGACCACCTATTCTCTACGTATCTACCCGGATTATTAAAATTCAACACCTTAGCATAATTTCCAGCTGCTGTAGCATTTGAAGGAATATCCTTAGTAACAACGCTTCCTGCACCAATTGTGGCATTATCTCCAATATTTACATTTTCAACTATACAAGTATTTGGTCCTATATAAACATTGTCACCTATTACAGCAGATCTTCCCTCATTTGAACCAATTGTAACAAATTGTGAAAGGTTACAATTGTTTCCAATAACCGCCGAAGGATTAACAACAACAGGCCCACCATGACTAATATATAACCCATATCCGATTTTTGTTTCTCTCAGAATTTGAATTCTCTGCTTGTCTCGGAATGTCCAAAGGATTCCGCCTATTATCTTAAGTAAACCTTTTGCATTTACAAGCCTATACGCCACTAAAAAACGAAAACCTGCATTTTTTCTATAATACTTAACGAAAGATTTCCAGGTCGTCTTTCCTTCATAGCGATACAAATCGCTTTTTATATACTCTATCACTTTTTTTGCCCCCTGCTGCATACCTTAGAAAAGTTCCCCATTCAGCATTTTTCCATAATATGTTATCTTTCCATCAACTGATCTTGGAAAATCAGCTTTCCATGTCAGTTTAAACAATGCCGTATTATCCTTCAACTTTTCCCAACCACTAGAATCAAACTTAGTTCCAAGAACCTTCAACAGTTCATCGCAGTTTTTATTATTAGGGATGATTTCATTAAATGCCTGATTTACATAATCATTTTGCTTTCTTGCAAGAACAATCAAATAATCTAAAAACAAATAATCGATCATATAATCATAATGCTCCCAATAATCCAGAAGATATTCTCGTAAAATAGCAAAAACTTTTCTATATTCCGTAGTGCATCCAAACGAATAGTTTGCAAATTCACCACATGCCACAGAAACATGGCGATAGTCTGGTCGCTTAATCGACCAAACTGGCATATCGAAATACGGCTGAAGATCTCCCGTGCAGAAAAAAGTTGAATCCAACCAAATTCCACCATATCGAGCTAAAAGCGAAATTCTTAATAAATCTGAAAGATGTGTTTTTGTTATAATTCCACGTTTATATTTTTCTTCTAACCAAGTTGGAAATGCAACAAATTCCTTGTAGTTTTCGTCTGTAATAATTACAATTTTATGGTTTCCAGCATGAATCCGAATGGACTCTACACATTTTTTTACGATATCTGGAGCATTTTCCAGTCCCTGCCACCAACATATCCAAATGCAATCCTTATAATTTTCATCTTGCTCTGGAATTTTAATATCGCAAATCCGTTCTTCGGTAACTTTTGTGCATGTCCGTTCAAAATACGCATTCATTGCCTCATGTTTTTTTATTAAGTGCTTTTTGATCCACGGATGTTCTATATGTCCATTATGAACCATAATTTGAATATCCACTTTACCACGAAATGTTGCAAATGCACCTCTAATACCCACTACGTTTGCCACTTCCACTGTAGAACCTACTTCTTCTTTTATTCGATGTGATATTCTTTTCAGATTCATGTGTTTTGAAGCCATCCGTAATTCTCCTCTAATTTTTTATTATACTTTTCAATGCAACTCTTACTTTTCTAGGAATCGCATTATAAATGCTGTGCACAATTATTTGTTTTCTATACTTTTTATGGAACCATTTTTCCACCCCATCATATCCAGCCTCTTCGTAAAGCTCCATAATTATTTTTCGACGAGATGATCGAACAGATGGATGACTAAGTTGTCCATTTTTTCTTGCAATCTTATCATATGAACTTTCGCTTAACCAAATTCTGTCCGTTATTTTTTTGCATAGCTCTACACCTTTTTCAGTATTCGCAAGTATGCAGGAAATGCCTTTTCTTTCATCGAACGCATCCTGCTTCAGTAACTCAGGATGTTCCCGTTCGATTCCCCAAAAGTCTCCAATTGTCATATCTGCTACTCGCTCTTTATGCGCATATGGACACTCGTAGCAGTTTTCTCTATAAATATCTCCATCCAAAAACAAGGTATTATAAGATGTCAATCTTGCCGGTATATATATACTCTTTTCTCCACCTGATGGGCGTCTCAAATCTAATCTTGCATTCATTCCCCATCCGCGTTTTTTATCTCGGAAAGAATAGCCAATTGGAACTCCTCCACGTTTTTTTGCTTCTACACCAAGATAGTCATTAAAAAACTTTGCGTTTGGCACCCCATGACAAATTACATCAATCGTCCACAAGTTGTTATAATCCTTTTTCAAATATCCATATAGTCCAGCAATTTGACAAGGTGTTCCTGAGAAAAGAACTTTTCTTCCTTCGCTCAATTTTTGCCTTGCTTGTTTATAAGTTTCTTCGACCGCACTTTGAACATATTTTGATCCTTGAATGCGTTCCAACTGCTCTATATTCTCAATTCCAATCAAATGCGGTATCGACTGTCCATTTTTAATATCAAGTGACGCTCCAAAAACAACTCCGCCACTTTCCAGAAAATATGTCGCGACAGCCGCAAAAACGCCTCCAGATGCTGATTTTGCAAGCTGTTCCTGCTTTCTATTTACTGCGGCATAAGCCCGTACAGGTTCATGTAATGAATTTTCATTTTGATATGCACATACCTTTTTACATGCACCACAGGAAACACACAGATTTGAATTAACAACAGGATAAATAAAACCTTGGTCGTCTGGTTTCATCTCAATTGCTCCCTTAGGGCAGATTGAAGCACATGCACTGCAGCCACAACAAGTTTTTTTATTTTCAAAAAGAACTATTCCCATATTCCCTATCCAATCTATTTGCATCCCATATTAGCAATTCGCTTTTTTAACCAATTGCATTCTTGAGAAATTTTTTACTTTCACTTCTTCTTTTGTCAAACTCAACTTCAATAGAGTCATAATCAATCTTTTGATTAAGTGTTTCGATAATTTGAATTGCATTTCCCTCGCAGCGTCTATTTGCCAGCCCAAACTCTCCAAGAAGTGATGAAACCTTCCGAATTCTGCTGGGATTTGTCAAGTAGCAAGCGAACTGACGATGGTTAAGCATAGAGAATACTGCTCCATGAAATGTCCCGGTTACCACACACGCTGCATTCCGAAACATCCAGACCCACTGAAACGGTGTAAGATTGACCGTTATGTCCGTATACCGTTTATCGCATTCTCCTGCACCATAAACTGCCATACCATTTTTGTGTGCATAATCAATAAGTTTCTGCTTTTCCACTTCTGGCAGACCATCGCAGTAATAAAAAAGCATATATGGCTGAGTCACTACTGGCACTTCTTCATCTGGAATATGTACAAGGAATGTAGGATCCGTAACTCTTTCGATTTCCTCATTCCGAATTTTTTCAGCGAGCTCTTCTGTCAACTGATCTCTTGCTGACACAGCCTTAAACTTTAAAATTCCTGTCTTTACATACTCTGGTACGTCCGTTTCATGTGTTTGACCAACACTCGGTGCATACGCAACCAGTTTTTCTTTTTCCAAACCCACACCGAATTTAACTTTTGCGTTTCCCTTTGTTTCCTGATAGTTCCACACTTCGTCACTACCCACTACAATATAGTCCAAGCCAAGTTTTTCAATATCTTTTGCATTGTAGCAAGTTGGCGTAAGCGCCATATATTTTTTCCTAGCTTTCGCAAATGTAATAGGCAGTCTAGTTTTTTGCAGCCAATCGGACAGTGTTTCTTTGTTTTTATAAAAGCGAAACCATCCTCCCGCATTAATCACAAAATGTTTCACATTCATACAATCTATAATTTGAACCTCGTCATTAGGATACATCTCTTGCAAAGCAGTCTGTAGTGCATAGGCCTGTAAAAAAGCTCCGAAATTATTTATGTAATGATGCGTCAAAATTCCAATCTTCATACCTGACACCGTTCCTTATACAATTGCAGATAGCGTTCCTGCAGCCGCTCTGCTTCCACTTCAATGTTATAGTGCTTTTTCGTAATCAAATCCGTTCTGTCAACTCTATCTGTTTGCAGGAGTGCCTTTCCTATTGTCCTCGCCCATTTATTTAATGGTTCATCCAATCCAACAAATTCTGCTCGTTCGCTAAAGCCAATTTCTCTTGTTACATTTGCAGAGAAAACACATGGCAAATCTGCTGCTTGAGCCTCTACACCTACGACAGGAAGCCCTTCCCAAATGGAGGGCAAAACAAAACAATCAAATGCCTGATACCATTCGTTTGCATTTCCTACATTTCCTACAAATGTAATATTTTTTTCAAGACTCAATTTTTCGGCCTTTTGTTTCACCGCTTCCATCAATTCTCCATCGCCAAGTAGAACCAGCTGGGCCTTTTCATCTAATTTATGCACTTCTGCAAATACGTCTAACAGGAACATATGATTCTTCTGAGCCATAAATCTGCCTACATGTCCAATCACATGCTTGCCTGCTAATCCATTCTCTCTACGGATTTTTTCTCGTGTCAATTCATTAAAAACAAAATTTGAAATTTTGATTGCATTCGGAATTAACACATAATCATTTTCACTAACTACCTTATTTCCAAAATAGCATCTTGCGGCTTCAACACCACATGAATAATGCTCATTCATATTGGCGGGCAACATTGCTTTACAAACAAGTTTAATCGGTAATTTCCAATCCTTTGTTATACTTGCCCCGTGAGCATGAAAAATGCGCACAGGGATTTTGCTCACTTTGGCAGCATGAAGTGCATACACGCCAAGTGCCCCATTGTGCGCCTCAACAATTTTATATTCCGGATGCTCATGGAATAATTTTCTCATAAACTTGAGATATTCAGGATACTTCGCTGGATTCAGTCCCGGTGTATGGTAAATCCTTCCACCCATAGATTTGATTTCATCATCATATGCTCCCGGCTTTTTCTTGTTACACAAGAAATCAAACTGGACTTTTGACTTATCCATATATCGATAATAGTTCATCAGCATCGTCTCAATACCAGCACGATCCATATTGCTGACAGAATGAAGAATTCTTATCATTGCCTTTTCTCCTTATAAATTTCTTTTCACAATACGAGTTACGTACTGTCTTTCTGCTGATAAATATTTTCTCAGCAATTCAAGTGTCAACTGTTATATTCTATGTTCTATTTCACTACCTCTGTTCAGATGAAGCACTTCCAATGTATTGTTCATAAACCAGAGAGCTCCATACAAACGCAGGTAGTGATACTGAAAGTTCTTATGATAAAATCATCTGCTGTTACTGAACCTAGGTAGCGAGATAAAAACCGCACTCGCAGTCTTACCCATCTCTCGAAAAGTGCCGTAAATACGCTATTTTTCAGGCGTTTTCACTATGTACATCTCACTACCTGCGTTCGGTTAGAGGAGATTGTTGATCATTAATATCCTCATCTTTATTCCATCCTTGTTTCAAATCAGTTAATTGTTTTTTATGGTAAACTGACCTGGATTCAGGTCACTTATATTCGTTGCTATTTCAATCTAAATTCAGATCTTTACAATCCCAATCGCATTTCCATATAAATCTATTTCAATCTTCCATATCATCTTTTCAATAATTGGTGTGCAATTAAAAATCGATCTTTTCAATTTTTCAAAATTATCTTTTTCTGTGCTTTTCATCCACTCTGTAATCATATTTTCACTGGCATCCTAACCTGATACTCAACCTACTTGACCTGCCAGACTGTACATATCAACTGATACTCGTCACCTTTGATATGCCATTTGGACAGCTCATCTGGTAATCAACCGCCTCAAAATGCCAGATGTACATCATTTCTGGTACTCGTCACCCTTGATATGTAGCACTCATTTTCTCGGAACAAATCACCTGATATCCGACTACCTTGACCTGCAACACCAAAAATTCCATGTATCTTACCGACCACTAACTCTCGGACAAACCTTGATACTCAACATTGTTCAAGTGACAGACATCCGGCTTGAAGTCATCTAGTACTAGTCTTAATTTTTCTCTTGCTTCCTTGCTGTAGATGGTCTTGATCGGGTAGGTCAGCTTGCTCAGTTTGCTGCCGCCGTGGAAGTCCATATCAGATGTATAAGCATTGACCCGGTTACCCACGCAGCGGCCTTCGTGTTCCATACCGAAGTACTGAACCTCGTGTCCATGCTGCTCCAGTGCCTCACCCAATTTGAATATATACGTCTCACTGCCGCCGTTTCGGTGCAGAAATTTATTCAAAATCAGCGTCCTCACGTTAAATTTCTCCTTGTTCTATGTTCTATTTCACTACCTCTGTTCATATGAAGCACTTCCAATGTGTTGTTCATAAAGCAGAGTGCTCCATACAAACGCAGGTAGTGATACTGAAAGTTCTCATGATAAAATCATCTGCTGTTGCTGAACCTAGGTAGCGAGATTGAATCTGCTCTCGCAGCTCTACCCATCTCTCGAAAAGTACCGTAGATACGCTATTTTTCAGACGTTTTCACTATGTACATCTCACCACCTGCGTTCGGTTAGAGGAGATTGTTAGTCATAAGAATTCGCATACAGTATTTATCCTTTTCTCGTGTTTGCTGTAAGCAGTATTGAAATTTTATTCTCTGAAACGTTGATAAACTTTTTCATCACAACTGAAAATACCATAGTCACTGCCAGCACCAATAAAACAGCCACAATATATTGCAGCACACCATTTCCAAACATCTGATTTAACCCCGTTTTTTCAATCACTCGAAACACCACCATATGAGAAAGATAAATTTCCATACTGATGTCACTGACAAATTTGGTCACTCTGTTTTCCAGCAGAGGATGGCCGGCCGCAGTACCCCCCGCAAAATAATAGCGTAGACAAGCAATATTATCAACACAAACAGACATAGCCACACACCGCCGCCTGTCTGGTAGTACAAAATAACAGCAATCAAAACGGCAGCCAAGGTCATCCATTGATTCAGATGAGATAGTTCTTTTCTATATAAATAGATCAGCCCTCCTGCCAAAAAGAAGCTTCCACTATACAAAATATTTTGTCTGCCTACAGCAAAATAATTTTCACATGCAAATGTATAAAGCAAACTGACGGCAAAGGCCAACCAGGCCCGTCGTTTGTTTTGGATCAGAACGCAAAAGAAAGGGAAGCAGAGATAAAAAACAAATACCAACCCCAAAAACCACCCCACACCAATCACGGATATATTTCCAGCATTTGGCAAAAACCCAAATAGAAGCGTTAAATCCGCAAAAGCTTCATAGAGTGCCTGGCGCGATGGTGATAGCACCACATCCAGCAGTACAAGCACACCGAAAAAGGGAAGGATTTTCTGAAACCTTTTCCCATAAAACTTTGAATAATCCAGCTGGTTGTTCTGTGCTTTTTCATAGTATCCGCAACACATCCCAAAAGCGGATACTGTCATGAACAGAAACACGAAATTTGTAAACGAAGGAACCACTGTGTTATATATAAATCCGGATATTTCATAGCTGCTGTTTGCTTTTATATGCATCATCATAATGCCAATACAGGCAATCGTCCGCAGTCCGTCTATCGCCCCATAATGCTTTCTTTCCATTTTCGATCCTCGCTTTTATGTACTGCACACCATCCGATTTTCATACAAATACAGTGTTTGCTGTACGATCACATCCCAGTTATATTTTTTACAAATATAATCAGATGCTTTTCGTTTATAATCCTGCACAGCCAGCGGCTGCTCGCACAAGTCTTTCAAAACCCGACGCAAATCCTCTGTGTCGCCTTTTTGAAACGTTAATCCGTGGTGCCCAACCACCTCTGCACATTCCGGAATATCACTGGTCAAACAACAATTCCCATAGCTCATTGCTTCTAACAGACTGAGCGGCATCCCCTCCAGGTCGCTGGGCAACACATATACATAGGCATTGCTGTATAATTCCTGCAGCATTCGTCCCTGTACGAATCCTGTAAAAAGTATGCGCTCGTCACCTGCTGCAAGCTTTTTGAGTTCTTCCATATAGGCATCTGTATCAGATGCGCCACCCGCAATAACAAGTTTCTTATCCGTTTTGATCTGCTGAAAAGTTTTGATCAAATAATGTTCACCTTTTTCGGGAACCAAACGGCCAAGATAGAGGATATAGGAATCTTTATCCAATCCAAATTTCCGTTTTATCAGGTCAGCTTGCACCGACTCGGGACGGCTCACACCATTTGGAATGAAAACCGTATTCCGGCCATATGTCTCTTTGAAATAGGTTTGTTCTTTCCGGTTCAAAACGACGATCTCATCCGCCCATTTGGCGGCCATTTTTTCACCCAGATGGATATATTTTGTTCCAAATCCGCCCTTCCACTTTTCACGCTGCCAATCCAGGCCGTGGATGGTAACGATGACCCGCTTTCCAAAGAGTTTTGGCAGCCAGCAGAAAGCTGCAGGACCTTCGGCATGGATGTGCACCACATCATAAGCTCCAAAAGCGCTGCACAGCGCCGCAAAGAAAGAGGACGTCACTGCTGCCAGACCCTTTTTATCTATAGTGGGTACCGTTTTCAGCCTTACGCCTTTGTATTCGCTGAGGGTTTCTTCATCAAACGAAGAACCGCTCACATGATGGCCGCCGCGGTTATAGCACGTGACCGAATGACCCTGCTGTGCCATCCGTGTTGCAAGTTCCTCCACGACCACTTCCACGCCGCCTTCGCGGGACGGTATACGTTTTTGGCCAAACATACAGATTTTCAGTTTTGCATTTGCCGCAAGGTTCTGCTTCGACATGGACATACTTCCTTAGACCACCCAAAACTCTATTTGATTACATACTTTTTAAGGCACTTGGTTTCTCACTGCAGATACACCGCTTACAGATCTGCAAAGAGCTCCTCCCGATACACACCCTTATCCAGCATTCTCCGGAAGCTCTCCTTCACGGCCGGCACATCCTCCTTGTAGGTCATGCCATACCAGCTGTCGTCGGTGCGCAATACCTTGACGGTCAGCCTGCCCTGTTCCAGCAGCTGGCCCACAAACGTGGGGATCAAATATTCGGCCTTGAGCGGATTCAGCGGGACTTCTTTCTGGAAGAACTCCGCAAATCCCTGTTCCAGCACGTCCAGAAAAGCCGGCGTCAGACCCCACATATTCATGGACACCAGGGATTCCAAATCCAAAGCCGTGCCATCGGCCTCAGCTCCGCCGGCGGTCTTGACAATGTTTTTTGTCTCCACCACTTTGGTCAGGTTGGACTGCGCGTCCATCTCGCAGATGCCACGGGTAACGCTGCCATTGTCCGACAGGGTATTTTTGAGCACAAAGCCTGCCATGCAGGCTTCACCGCCGTTTGCCAAGTAGTCGTGTACTTTGCGGAACCCATCTTTGCCGTAATAGTCGTCGGCGTTGATGATAACAAAAGGTGTATCAATCAGATTTTTAGCCGCCAGTACTGCCTGGCCGGTGCCCCAGGGCTTGGTTCTGCCCTCGGGGAACTCGCCCGGAATGTCATGCAGGTCCTGGAAAGCGTAGTCCACCGTAACGCCGTGAGCGGTACAAACAGCAGCCATGCGGTCCCCGATGGCCTCCCTGAACGCAGCCTCGATGTCTTTACGAATTACAAAAATGATATGGTTGAAGCCAGCCTCCATGGCATCGTGGACGGAATAGTCCATAATGATATGGCCGCTGGCATCCACCGGTTCCAGCTGCTTGATGCCGCCGCCAAAGCGGGAGCCAATGCCTGCGGCCATGATGAGCAAAGTTGTATCCATGTTTTTTCCTTTCTCGTTCCTCTTGACTGTTACGCCCCGTACATCCTGAGTACAGCCCAGATGGTCTGGAAGATCAGCTTCCAGTCCAGCCAGAAATTCCGGTCCTGTATGTATTTGAGGTCCAGTTCCATCCATTCATCGAAGGTCAGCTCGTTGCGGTTGGGCTGGATCTGCCAGTAGCAGGTCAGACCCGGCGTCACATACAGCCGCTGCCGCTCGTAATCGGTGTACTGCGCCACCTCCCGGGGCAGGGCCGGCCGCGGTCCCACGATGCTCATATCCCCCTTCAGGATGTTGACCAGCTGCGGCAGTTCGTCTATGCTTGTCCGGCGGATGAAATGCCCTACACGGGTGATCCGCGGGTCGTTTTTCATTTTAAAGACCGGGCCGTCCATCTCGTTCTGGGCCAGCACTTCCTGCAGCTTGGCTTCGGCGTTGGGCACCATGGAACGGAATTTATAAAACTTGAAGATCTTCCCGTCTCTCCCCACCCGGTCCTGGGAGAAGATGGGGCTTGCCCCGGGGCTGTCGATCCAGATCACCAGCGCCACAATGGCCATGGGAACAGCCAGCACAATTAGGGCCAGCAGGGAAAAGAAAAAGTCCTGCGCACGGCGGCCCATCCAATAATATTTCTTGTCCCTTAAAAGCTCATCCCGGTCAAACCAATAGGTCTGCACTTTGTCTGGTGCCGTATGTTCCGCCGGCGCAAAGCTGACAGCAGCCGCGCTCTGCTCCGTTTCCACTTCCGACTGCATTTTCATCCCGATCGGTTGCATAGTTTCCCCCTCGTCTGCTCAAAAAGTCCCTCGTTTTTGTCAAATTTGCGTAAAAGAAAGAAAGGCTGCTTCCCTCAGCGATTTTCGCGTTCAGAAAGCAGCCTCCATTCAAAGCCTTTTCATTCTTTACAGCACCCTTTGGGCCGGCTGCCCTTTGATCCCAAAGCGCGGCTGTTGGTTCCGCACATTATCCAGTCTTGTTCTTCCTCAGGCCGCAGCCGCCACACGGACGTACAGAATAACGGTGGTGGAATAGGGCACCGTGAAGGTGGCGGTGCGGTTGCCGAAGGAAACGCTCAGGT
>ERZ1643249.2023-NODE-2023-length-19535-cov-12.106160_pt1 | contig 19535 bp, 25 predicted proteins | sample MGYA00579263_ERZ1643249 | MGnify/ENA primary metagenome ERZ1643249 (study PRJEB29033, sample SAMEA4952264) | chicken gut metagenome | biome: Broiler Chicken; feature: Gastrointestinal Tract; material: Caecum | place: Ireland | collected 2018 | study: Broiler... | reverse complement strand
CTAGATTTTTCAAGATCTAGAAGACTTTTTTATTTACTAACTGTCAAACTCGGGTGTATTATCATATTCAGGTGCACTTGCAGATGCAGTAATTATCATTTCTAATTTAAGTATTTTATTATTTAATTTTAATATATTTAAATTATTTTACTATGAGAAAAAAAGAGTTAAGAAAAATAGTTAAAAATATTGATAACTATTACCAGTTATGGTATATTAATAATGTAATAAGTAGATGTTAAACCTCACTAATTTACAAAGGAAGGTGGTATATTATGAATAGATGTAAGATTAAATTAACCGTTTGTAAATTAGGGGGGGGGGTATAACTTTACTTATAAGTTAACAAGAAATATAATAAATAAATATAACTATAGTAAAATTCTAGGAAACTAGAAAAGTTTTACTATAGTTTTTTTGCGTTTAAGAAGGAGTTAAGGAATTATGAAAAAAAGTAAAATAGTAGTAATATTACTAGTAATAAGTTTAATAACAGTAAGTTTATATCAAACATTAGCAACAGATATAACAATGAATAAGACAAATGTATTAGTAGTTGATTTATCTTACACATTTAATATAACGGATACTACAGGAAGAGTAGTTAATGTAAAAAGTGGCGCTATTAAAGTATTAGACTTATTTTTAACAAATCATAATAATGCAACAATAGTAAATTATCATATACCTTTTATCATATACTTTAGCAATATAAAAGAATGTACCATATATTAGATACATTCTTTTTAATATAAAAAGAAGCTTATTTTGCTTCCATTGCATTTACTTTTTTAGTTAAACGAGATTTTTCTCTATCTGCTTTGTTCTTATGTACTAAACCTTTAGATTTAGCATTATCTAAACTTTTAATAGCTAATCTTAAACTTGCTTCAGCTTTTTCTTTATCTCCTGCTAAAACAGCTTTATCAGTTCTTTTAATAGAATTACTAACAGTAGATTTAAGTTGTTGATGTGCAAGTGTAGTTTTATTAATTTGTTTAATCTTTTTTACTGCATTTTTAACATTTGCCATTACTAAAATCCTCCCTTCAGATAACTATATATAATTTTAACAAAAAAAAGATAAAAAGGCAAATATTTTTGTTATATTTTGCTAAAAATATTAATAGGTGATTATTAAATGAATAATAGAATTGATTTATCTAAATACAATATTAGGTCTGATTTAATTATAGATGAAGTAGATGATGAGAAATTACTAAAAGCAAAAAAAAGTAAAAAAGATGATGTAATAGTAAGTTCCATTGAATTAAAAGAAAATGAACTTGAGGGTAAAAAGAAAGGAACTTATATAACTATAGAGTTTAATGATATTACTAACTATGAAGATAGAGAAAAAGTAGGGGAAGTATTTACTAAAGAATTAAAGAAAATGCTTAAAAAAATTAAAATTGAAGATAATGATGAATGTTTAATAATTGGACTAGGAAATGAAAAATCTACTGCTGATGCATTAGGACCTAATGTTGTAGATAAAGTACTAATAACAAGGCATTTATTTGAATTAAATACTAATCATAAAGAAGGTCTAAGAAGTGTCAGTGCTTTTTCCCCTGATGTAATGGGTAACACTGGTATAGAGACATCTGATATTATTTTATCTTTAGTAAAAGAAATAAAACCTAAATTTATTGTTATAATAGATTCACTAGCTTCTTCATCAATTAATAGGTTAAATAAAACAATTCAAATGACTGATTCAGGAATCCATCCCGGAAGTGGAATAGGTAATTATCGAAAAGAAATAAGTAGTGATTTATTAGGTATTCCTGTTATTGCAATTGGAGTACCTACAGTTGTTAATTCTGCTATTATTGTAAGAGATACCATTGACTATCTAATTAAACATATATCATACTTAAAAAATAATTATTCTAAGAGTAAACTTACATATACTAAAATAGATGATTATAAATCGAAAATAAGTGATAGTAATTTAACAGAAGAAGAAAAAAAAGAAATATTAGGAATGATTGGAGAACTAAGTGATAGTGAAACATATCAATTAATAACCGAAGTATTAGATTCAATTAATTATAATTTAATTGTAACAAATACCGAAATAGATTTTTTAATAAATAAATTAAGTGAAGTTATTGCAAATTCATTAAATAATTCGCTACATCGACAAATATCTCATTATTAAGTTATATAATTTAATTGGTGGTATTATGATATTTAATAAAAAGAAAATGAATTTAAAGAGAAAAAAGAAGTTTAAACTTAAATATATTATTTTGATTGTAATAATATATTTAACGTTTTCGTATACTTTTTATTATAGTGTTAAAAAAAATTATAAAAGTTCTAATAAAGAATTTATAAATTATTTAGTTAATGGTGGAAATATTAATACTTTTTATGATAAGTCATTAACACAAATTGTTAATTCTACGGTTAAATATACTCTTAATATTGATTTTTCTAATCCAACCACATTACTTAATCATTCAATTCTTTCACTTGGTAAAAAAGAGGAAGAAAATATTGTATTAGAACATATAGATGACTATAGTAATATGGAAGAATTAAAAGACGTAAGTTCATATATAGAAGATCCTAATCCTACGGAAATATCAAATCCACTTATATATATTTATAATACTCATCAATTAGAAAACTATGATAACACTAATTTAGAAATATATGGAATAACTCCTAACGTATTAATGGCATCATATATATTAAAAGAAAAATTAAATAAATTAGGAATCCCATCAATTGTCGAAGATACTAATATGACTGATTTTTTAACTATTAATGGGTGGTCTTCATCAGACTCATATAAGGCAAGTAGAATCCTTATGTTAGAGAAAAAAACTAAATATGATAGTCTTACTTACTTTATTGATATACATAGAGATTCAATTACTAAAGAAAATTCAACAGCTACAATTAATTCTAAGAAATATGCTAAAATTTTGTTTGTAGTAGGTTTAGAACATGATAATTATAGTAAAAATTTAAAAGTAATGGAAGATTTAAATAATTTATTTAATGAATATTATCCAGGATTAAGTAGAGGTTTATATAAAAAAGAAGGGCCATTAGTAGACGGAATATATAATCAAGATATAAGTCCCAATACAATATTAATTGAAGTAGGAGGGTACCAAAATAATATTGAAGAAGTATTTAACACAATAGAAGCAATTTCAGATATTTTATATAAATATATTGAAGGTGATTAGGATGAATAAATCAAAATTTATTAAAATTATATTTGCTTTATTTTTTATATGTTTTGTTGTTGTTTATGCAATTGAAGAGAGTGGTTATTATGAATATGAACTTGCTAATAAAAAGAATTTAACAGAACAAGAAATAGAAAAATTTGAGAGTGATGTTGCTAATGGTGAATATATTGACTTAAAAGAATATAATGTTGATAAAGAAGTTAGTTATTCTAATAAATTTACTAATATTGTTAGTGATACTTCTTTACTTATTAATAAATATTTGAAAAAAGGAATAGAATCAATTTTTGGTTTAATTAACAAATTAATTGAAGAATAAAAGAAAGCTAGATAACTCTAACTTTCTTTTTTATAGATTGTTCTGCAAATTCTCCCTCATTAATTTTATCAAAGTATAAAAATATAAAAGATAAACTTTCTTTAGAAAACTTAATTTTATTATTATTAAATTTAATTTTATAAAATTTATCATGTTTAACAATTTCCATAGTATCATCATTAATAGTAAAAGTTAATTTATTATTCTTTATATCACATATATTTTTATATACTTTTATAAATTTAATGAATTCATTATAGCTAAATTCTTTAAATAAATTTATATCACAATTGATAATACTATTGTATAACTCATCTATTAAAGGAAATAATTCATCATCTTTTTTGATAATAAAAAAGTTTTCATTATTAGCATTTACTTCAGTATACAGCATCCATGTAATATCGAATGCTGAATTTCTTTGCATTTTTAATGTTTGATTATTATTTTGGATTATTAAATCATATCCAGAAAAATCTTCTGATACTTCTCTTATTATTTTCATTTACTTCACACTTTCTAAAATTCTCTTAGTATTACTAAAATTTAACTTAGCAATATCATTAAGAACATTTTTTCCATATTTAGATACTAATTTTATAGCAATATCATCGACGTATGATGATGCCCCTTTAGGAATAAATATTCCGTATTTTTCACCTAATTTATCTATTTCTTTAATAAAAATATATCTACTTATTAACGAAGAACATGCAACAGACATACATTTATCTTCAGCTTTAGTGATAAAAGTTATATTTTTAACAATTTTATCTGTATCATTTAAATGATTATAATAACTCTTAGGACTTTCAAATTGATCAACAACAATATAATCATATTTAATATCATTCTCATGAGTTAAGTTATATAAAACTTTATTATGAAGAATTGCTTTTATCTTATTCATATTCATGTCTTCATTATGGTATTTATTATATTCTTTATTTGATAAGATAATTGTTTTATATTTAATTCTTTTAACTATTTGGGGAACAATTTCTAATATTTTTTCATCACTTAGTTTTTTAGAATCTCTAACTCCTAAATTAGTTAAGAAATCTATATCATTAACAGATACATATGATGCACTTACAACAATAGGACCAAAATAATCCCCAGTTCCTACTTCATCAGAACCAATCGAATTAATATTAAATGGTATTTCTATATCTTCTTCCTTTTCTTTTTTCCTTGGTTCATCAAAAAAATCTTCTAAATTACTAGAATCATTATTTATCATTTCCCACATACTTGCTTCTATATCAGCAGATAACCCTTGAAACATTGCTTTTCCTGATTCATATAAAGTGATAATAGTATCGTTATCTTCAGCTTGAAATATTGCGTATGGTGGAGTTTTACTTCTTTTTTTATCTTCATAAAATTCGCACATTTTTTCTTTTATATCATCATTTACTTTTATAACTTTGGTAATATTCTGATTTTTCATATACTGCCATCCTCCATCTATTTAACATTTTATCATAGAATATTTTTTTTAACAATAAAATTACTTTAAAGTAATTTTTAAAAAATAAATAATTATGTTATAATGAATATATCTTTATAACGTTTATTAAATAAAGATATTTAAGGAGAGATTTTTATATGAAAAATAATGATTTATTAACACAATATATTAAAGCATGCAATTTAGAATTAACGGATGAAGAAAAAAAGTTAAGAGAACAAGAAGTAATGCAATGTAGACATGATTTTGTAATGTTAAAGCCTGCAAGATATATGGGAGCATGCAGTTTACCTAATTGTGAAATTGAAGAACCAGTAGTGGAATGTGTTCATTGTGGCTTAACTAATAAGTATACATATTTCATGGAAGTAATGCGACTTATAGGAAATGTTAAATATAATGAATATGATAATAAGAACTATTTATATTTAAATAATCATAAAGTAGAAGCTCTTCCATTTGAAAGTTTATTATTTAACAAGTTAATGGCTTCTTCTTATGTAAAATTATATGGCCTTTCTACGGAAGTTCATCCCCATAAATATGAACAGTATGCAATTAATAGTGCTCATATAAGTGTTTTATATCAAGTTGCTAAGGATTTAAACTTAGGTAGTGATAGAGAAGTCTTGGAAACTATGGGATTACTTCATGAATTAGAAACATTACAAGAGATGATGCAAATTGAAACTAAGGATGATACAGTTGCGTTAGTTAATAGATATAAAAGTAAAGTTTTAACTAATAAATAAGGAAGTGTATTTGTATGGAAAATTATTGTAGTGAATGTGGATCTAAATTAGAAAATGGACTTTGCCCTAATTGTAAAAATATTAATAAAAAGAAGAAAAAGTTTCCTGTTTGGGGTATAGTATTAATTATAATAGGCAGTATATTATTTGGGCTGTTAATGCTTATGGGAATTATTTTCTTTTTTGTTAAGACTATTTCTTTAATTGAAAATACTAGAATAAATTTAGATTGGAATAGTTATAATTATGGCACAGTTAATAGTACTATTAATGGTGCGGATATAGATATTACTCTAGATGACTTTGAAACTCGCGAGTATTTAGTAAAAGATAATGGCGATTATATTTATCCATCAGATGGCAGAGAATTTATTATTTTTTCAATGGAAATTAAGAATACTTCCGCTCATCCATATCAAATATATTATAATAATTTTGTCGGGTTTGTTCAAAACAAGGTAGTAAATCCATTAATATTAACTGATAAAATAGACGAATATGATGTTATAGATGATACAACTCTTAGCTACTTAGAATATGAAGGTGAAGTAATATTTGAAGTAGATAAAAATTGGGATATGTTTTTCTTAACATATTATGACTATCTCCAAAGTGGATTTACTTTTATTGCTACTAATAAAGAAAAAGAAGATAATTTAATTCCTAGTTTGTAATATATCTTTATTTTTGTAAAAAGATATTATATAATTATATAGTAGGAGGAATAAAAAAATGAGTATAATTGATGTTGTAATTGTGCTTCTACTGCTTTTTGGTGCGGTTGTTGGCTTTAAACAAGGAGCCTTTAAAAAATTAGTGACATTTGTAGGTACTTTTGCTATAATAGTAATTGCTTTTAAAATGAAAAATGATTTAAGTGTCTTATTCTATGAAAATCTACCTTTCTTTGAATTTTGGGGAGACTTTAGAGGAGTTCAAGTATTAAATATAATTTTGTATGAAGTATTAGCTTTCTTAGTAGTTTTCTCATTATTATTTGTAATTCTTAGAATCGTAATAGTAGTAACAGGGCTTGCAGAATTATTATTAAAAGCAACAATCTTTTTAGCAATACCTTCTAAAATACTTGGTATATTTGTAGGAATAGTTGAGTATTATGTTTATGTCTTTATTATTCTTTTTGTAGTAAGTCTTCCAGTATTTAATTTAATTGATTTGAGTAAATCTCAGTTAGCTAATGTAATACTCTATGAATCACCAATATTATCAGGGCTAGCAGATGATACAGTAGAAATTTATACAGAAGTATATAATATTATTGATAATAGAGGAGATAAAAATTACAAAGAATTAAACCAAGAAGTATTAGAATTTATGTTAGAAAAAGATGCAATTACATATGAAAATGCTAAAGATTTAATTGATAGAAATAAAATATTTGTAGAAAATGCTGATTTTGTTGAAAAATATAAGGAGGGATAAGTATGGCATTAATTCATTTTGATAATGAAAATTTTGATGATTTAACTAAAAAAGGAACAGTAGTAGTTGATTTTTTTGCAACATGGTGTGGACCTTGTAAAATGTTATCACCAATTATTGAAGAATTGGGAGAATCACTAGATGATATAACTTTTATAAAAATTGATGTTGATAAGCATGAAGATTTGGCAAGAAGATTTGGAGTTATGAGTATACCTACATTAGTGTTTTTTAAGGATGGAAAAGAAGTTAAAAAACATATTGGTTTTATTTCCAAAAACGATTTAAAAGGAACTATTGAAAAAATATAGTTCCTTTAATTTATATATAATTATTTCTTTAAAACATATACCAACCATTTATTATGGTTTTTACCACCTTCGGTATGAAAATCTTGTATTTGAAAGTTAGTTTCTTTTATCATTTTATCTAATTCTTCTTTTAGAAAATAGTTATAATAACGTTTTACTCCCATTGGATAATCTTTTAAATCTAACCATTCATTATCTACACTCTTTGTTTCTCTATTAATTGCATTAAATATAAAAATGCCGTTATTTTCTAAACTATTATATGCTTTTTGAATTATTTTTAAAGCATCTTCTTTAGTAAAGTGAACAAATACACGCCAACAGAATATTGCAAAAACCTTTTCAGGAAAATCATCTTCTAAAGCATTAAATTTAATTGCTTTTAATCCTTTCCCCATAAGAGCTTCAATAAATGTATCTACTGTATCACTAGCAATAACATTATAGCCTAGACTTTCTATATATTTAGCATTTGTTCCATCTGCAGAACCAATTTCTAATACTTTTGAGTGTTATGGTATAGTGCTTAGAGAATCTTTAATAAAATTTTCTAAAGCTTCACGTTTCTTTTGCGCCTTAACAGGATCTGTTTTATCATGTTCAACACTATTAATTAAATATAAATGGGCTGTATCTTTATATACTTCTAATGTTTTTGTGTTTTCAATACTCATAATTACATCCTAAAATCATTATAATATAAAAATTAATGCATGTAATTGATAATTACTTATAGTTAATCTATTATTTAATTTATGGTGTAAACACTTATGGGTTGACAGGTATTTTTTTTTATGATAATATTATTAAGAAAAAAGGAGGAAATATAAATGGCTGTAAAAATTAGATTAAAAAGAATGGGAGCTAAAAAAGCACCATTTTATCGTATCGTTGTTGCTGATTCAAGAAGTCCAAGAGATGGAAAAGTAATTGAAGAATTAGGAACATATAATCCACTTACTAATCCAGCAGAAACAAAAGTTGATAAAGAATTAACTATTAAATGGCTTAAGAATGGAGCAATACCTACTGATACTGTAAAAAATATTTTATCTAAATCTGGAGTTATGACTTTATATCATAATGAAAAACAAGGTAAGTAATTATGTTTGTAGAACTTACAGAAACAATTATTAAAAAGATTGTTAAAGAACCAGATATGGTGTCAGTAAAAGAATTTGAAACTGATGAAGAAGATACTGTTCAAATTGAAATAATGGTTCCAGCTAGTGAAATGCCTAAAGTAATTGGTAAAGATGGAAATATGATAAATTCAATTAGGACAATTGTTCAAGCTAGTTCATATTTAAATGGTAATAAAAAAATAAAAATAAACGTTGATTCGTATTAATCCTTCTATCGAAGGATTTTTATTATTTGATAATAATATTTATTATATGATTTATATGGTGATTATGTATGAATATTAGTATTAATGATAATATGTATGTCAAAGAGATTTTTCGATATTGTCCACATTATGATGAAATAGTAAAGTTTAATTATAATTATGATGATAATATTACTGATAAGATAATAAATTGGTATCGAAATATCGTTTTCTCTTTTGATAATAGTGATATTAGTAGCTTAAATTTATTGTTAAAAATAGATAGCAGTATATACTTCTATATTACTAATAGAATTTTTCGAAAAAAGATAAAAGAAGAGTTATCTAATAATTTAAATATGCTTGAAAATAAACAGTTTGCAAATTTTATAATTAATTATGTTTCTGACTATCAAAATAGAGAAATATTAGAATATGAAAATAGTAAATGGTTATAATTAATTATTTTATAATAGTATTTAGTTGACACACTTTTAACTAATTGCTATTATATTTTTATGGTGATTATATGTATGTAAAAGTAATTATTGAAATTGGTGTAAAAGCTGTAGATAAAGAATATGTATATAAGGTACCAACAGCTTTTTTAGATAAAATAAAAGTAGGTGTACGTGTTAAAGTAAATTTTGGAACGCAACTACTAGAAGGGTTTATTACTGAGATTATAAATAATTATGAAGGAAATATATTAGTTAGAGATATTCTTGAAGTAGTAGATGATACGCCTATTTTAAATGAAGAGATGTTTGAGTTAGCAGATTATCTTGTAAATAAAACGTTATGTTCTAAAATTAGTGCTTTTCAAGTAATGCTTCCTAAAGCACTTAAAGCTAAAAATAAGACTAATATGCATAAGAAATTTAATAAATATATTGTATTAAATAGTGATATTAATCAGGTTAATGATTATATTGCTAGTTGTAAATATAACTCTCAAAAAGAAATATTAAATAAATTATTAAACGAAAAGAAAGTGCTAATTACATCTTTAAGTAGTGGGATTAAAACTTTAGAAAAAAAAGGATTAATTAAAATAATTGAAGAAGAAGTTTATAGATATAATATAATAAAAGATAATGACTTTAAAAAAGTTAGTTTAAATAGTGATCAAGAAAGAGTTGTTGAAAAATTAATTTCTAATTTAAATATTAGTAAAACGTTTTTATTATATGGAATAACTGGTTCTGGGAAGACAGAAGTATATTTAGAAGTAATAGATAATGTATTAAAGGAAGGGAAGAATGCTATTATGTTAGTCCCTGAAATTAGTTTAACACCACAGATAGTTCAAAGATTTGTAAATAGATTTGGTAATAATATTGCTATTTTACATAGTGGACTATCAGACAGTGAAAAGTATGATGAATATCGTAAGATTAAAGAAGGACTTGTAAAAATAGTAATTGGAGCAAGAAGTGCTATTTTTGCACCATTTGATAATATTGGAGCAATAATTATTGATGAAGAACATACTCCTACATATAAACAAGATGAAACTAGTCCTAGATATGATGCTAAAGATGTTGCCATTTGGCGTAGCAAATATCATAAATGTCCTCTTATATTGGGAAGTGCTACGCCATCATTAGAATCATTTGCTAGAGCAGGTAATCATGTATTTGAACTATTAACGTTGACAAGAAGGCCTGCTGGTAGTGTTCTTCCACAAGTTCATATTGTTGATATGAAAGAAGAAGTTAAAAGAGGTAATTTTGTTTTTTCTAAGTTAATGACAGATAAAATAAATGAAAAACTAGGAAAAAATGAACAAATAATACTTTTATTAAATAGACGTGGCTACTCATCAATGATTACTTGTTCAGATTGTGGATATGTTGAAAAATGTCCTAAATGTGATATTAGTTTAACGTATCATAAAACATCAAATACTTTGAGATGCCATTATTGTGGTTTTTACAAAAAAAAGACAGATAAGTGCTCGAGTTGTGGAAGCAGTAATATTAAAGATTATGGTATGGGTACTCAAAAACTAGAAGAAGAATTAAAACAAAAATTTCCTAGTGCTAATATAATCAGAATGGATATGGATACAACTAGTAAGAAGGGTGCACATGAGCAAATAATTAAAGATTTTGGTAGGCATAAATATGATATTTTAGTAGGAACTCAAATGATTGCCAAAGGACTTGATTTTCCTAATGTATCTTTAGTCGGAGTATTAAATGCCGATATGAGTTTAACTATTCCAGATTTTAGAAGTGCAGAGAGAACTTTTCAATTATTATCTCAGGTATCAGGGCGAGCAGGTAGGGGTGATATTCAAGGGGAAGTTATTATTCAAACTTATAATAATAATCACTATAGTATTGTATTTGCTAAAAATCATGATTATTTATCATTTTATAAAGAAGAAATGAAAATTAGAAAAAGTTTGTCTTATCCGCCATATTATTATATAACATTGGTAAATATTAGCTGTAAAGATTATGAACTAGGATTTGCTCATGCTGATAAAATAGGAAAATATTTAAGAGATAATTTGGAAAAAACAACAATTATTTTGGGGCCAACAATGGCTAATATGTTTAAAATTAATAATGTTTTTCATTATCAATGTATTATTAAATACCAACGAGATAATAAATTAAGTAAAGTATTAAAAGAAATAGATGATATTTATAAAATTGAAAGTAAAGTAAATGTTTCTATAAATGTAGATCCTACTAGGTTATAGAACTATCCAAATGTTTTCAAATGGAAAAATAAACAAAAGTACTTGTCAAAACATAAATAATATGATATTATTATTTATGTCTTATGGCGGGCATGGTGAAGTGGTTAACACATTGGATTGTGGTTCCAACATACGTGGGTTCGATTCCCACTGCCCGTCCCATAGATATTATTAGAGTTTGTTAGATTAACTTTTGTTAATCTTTTTTTCTTTTTTGTGTATTATAATAAGAAATAGGAGGTTTTATTATGTTAATATATGATAAAAATGGAAATAATATTGATATTTATACTATGAATCCAAAATTAGAAGAATTAAAAAGGTATAGAAAAAATGTGATGAAAAGACAAAAGATAGAAGAAATGTTTTATAGTTTAAAAACTAATTGCCCTAACACATTAATTAAATTTAATGCAAGTGAAGATGTTGATATTAAGTTTTTAGATTATGATAATGATACAGTAATAGAAACTGGTTATTGGTCAAGATTATGTCCAATGGGAAACGTGGGACCTTATGATAAAGAAATACAACAAAAAATTATAGAAAATTATATTGAAGGAGTTTATGACTCTGTTAAACCAGTAAAAGTTTTTGATTACAATTGGGAAGATGATATAACTACCGATTTAAATAGATTATTAAAAACAGAACCTGAAAAAAATAGCATTTATACATAGTAGAGGAAATACATGGGAAATAAATAATTTAATTAATTTACCCAAAAGTTTATATTTATTACAATTACTTCAACATGGACAATATGGAAGATTACTTTTTGAAGATTTAACTAGACAATTATCCTTATTTGATATTGAATATTTAAAAAAAGTAAAAATCATGGATATTAAAAATGCGATTGAAACTGGTCTTGTTTCAGGAACGTTATATGATGCAGTTAGTAGAGCAGAAAGAGGCTCAATAATACTTCAAAAGAGAAAAAAATAATATTAGGGAAATAACTGTAATAGTTATTTTTTTGTAAAGTATATTTTTTTTGTATAAATATATTAATATCTAGTGTATAATTAAATAGAGGTATTAAGTATGAAAAAAAGAAAAAGAAGAATAAAAAAGAAAATAAAAATTATATTTATAATTAGTTTAGTCAGTATAATTGTTGTAGCAATAAGTATATTTTTAATAATTTTAAATAATAAAGTGAATTTAGTCTTAAAGAAAGATTTGAATGTTCAAATTAATAGTGAAGTATCTTTATACTCTTTTGTTGAAAAAATAAAAAGCGGGGAAATTATTTCAAATGATAAAGAAATTGATACATCTACTTTAGGTAAACAAGATTTAAGTATAAAAGTTAAAAATGGTAGTACTACCAAAGAATATAAATTTACAATTAATGTAGTGGATACTATTAAACCAGAAATTGATGCTCCTAGTGAAATAACTACGGTGGTAAATAAAGAAGTAGATTTGTTAAAAGATGTTAGTGTTAGTGATAATTCAAAAGAAGATATTAAGGTAGAGGTTAAAGGAGAATATGATTTCCATAAACAAGGTGAATATAATCTCGATTATTATGCTAAAGATTCTTCAGGAAATGAAGCAACCAAACAATTTAAATTAATTGTTGTAAGTGATCCTGATAACATGACTTTTACTACTAGTAAAGGTTTTAAAGGTGAAGTAATAGATGGGGTTACCTATATTGATGGCATACTAATTGTTAATAAAACATATTCCCTACCTAGTGATTATGGTAATGGACTTACTAGTGCTACGCAAAACGCATTTAATGAGATGAATGCTGATGCTAAAAGTTTAAATCTTAATTTATGGATAGCAAGTGGATATCGCTCTTATTGGACACAAAATACTCTATATAATAATTATGTTGCGTTAGATGGTAAAGAAGAAGCTGATACATATTCAGCTAGACCTGGTCATTCTGAACATCAAACAGGACTTGCTTTTGATTTAAATTCTGTCGAAGAATCTTTTGCTAATACTGATGAAGGAAAATGGGTTAAAGATAATTGTTATAGATATGGATTAATTATTAGGTATCCTAAAGGAAAAGAGAATATAACCGGATATATGTATGAATCATGGCATCTAAGATATGTTGGGGTAGACCTTGCAACTAAATTATATAATAATGGTGATTGGTTAACATTAGAAGAATATTTTGGGATAGATAGTAAATATGAAAGTGAATAGGAGAATTTAAATATGAAAACATTAATTTTTACTAGTAATTTAAAGCACTATCATAATGAAAATAATAAAAAAGTTCCTAATAAACTAGATAATACTAACTATTTTATTGATGTATTAAAGAAGATTATACCTACAAATGCAACTATTTTGTATGTAGCATCTTCTTTTAACGATATAGAAACAAATGACAGTTATTCTTCTTTGCTGTTTGAAGGATTAAGATTATCAGGAATAGTTTTTGATAAATATAATATACTTGATGAACGCACTAAAGAAAAGGTAAGAGAATTTGTAGAAGAGGCTGATGTAATATTTATAAGTGGTGGTGATACTTTTCTAGAAAATAAATCGTTAACTGAAATATCTTTTAAGGAATTAATTAAAGATTATGAAGGTATAATAATTGGACAAAGTGCAGGAGCAATTAATATGGCAACAAATGTTTATAATAGCCCAGAAGAAGGGGAGATGTCTCAAAACATTTATTTTGAAGGATTAGGACTTAGTAATATTAATGTAGAACCACATTTTGTATTAGATACTGCTAATTTTAATGGTTTAGAGTTGTATCAAAGAGGTCATATTTTAAATGAGTCTATGAAAAGAGAAATATATGCAATAAGTGATGGTGCTTATATAATAGAATCAAATAATAGTATTACTATTTTTGGAGAATCTTACTTAATTAAAGATGGTATTATTACTAAGTTGTGTAGTAATGGTGAACAAAAAACATTGTTTCAAAATGTGAAAAGTAAATAAATGGTGGTTTTATGAAAAAAATATTATTAATAGTTGTAATTTTTTTAGTAGGATGCACTCCTAAAGAAGAATTAAATAATGAAGAAAACGTATTAGAAAATAATAATGATATTAATAAAGAGGAAATTATAAAAGAAGAATATGTAGATAGTAATCCTATTAAATTAGGATTATACCTATATACAGGTAATTATAATAATAAAGAGAAATTATCTACATATGAAACGTCATTTGTAAATGGTAGTGATATAGGATCCTTTGAAGTATTTTTTACTAATGAAGAAATTATAAATGGGTCTTCATTTAAGTCTTTATTTAATAGTTATTATGACAAATATGAAAATATTAGTGAATATAAAATTGGATATAATATAGAGTTTACATCAAAAGATGGATCTAGTAATAATTTTAATCTATTAGAACCTAATAATTATTTATATGGGGACTACTTCTATACTTATCTATATGATGATATTCATGTTAATGAAGGAGAGTTTTATAGTCATTTGGAAAGCATAGATGATGATACATTAATTACATCAATAAAGATATATGCTACTAGTAAAATTAATGAAGTAGAAAATATTAAATTGACAGTGTTTACTTATGATGAAGATGATTTTGATTCTTTAGGAAATTACCTAGGTAAATCAAAGTATAGTATTAATATTATAAATAAAGATATATAGGTGATCGATGTGGATAGAAATAAAATTATTAATGAATACTCAAAGAGTGAATTTATGAATTTTTTAGAGAATGATAATGAAGGCTTGGTACTAACACTTTTTGATGAAGAAGGAACTTATGTTTTAAAAAGAAGTAAATTAAAAGAAGAAAGAATTAGTTATATTTTAAATTATTCAAAATATAAAGATAAGTTATTATTAAATACAAACTTTTTAGATGTGCTTTTAAATAGTGATATTTCTTATTATTATGCTTCTTTTAATAATTTATCTCATGAAGTTTATAACGAAATTTTAAAAAGAAGTATAGATTTAAATAAAGATAATGACTTTATTAGTAAATTATTTAGTTATTTTAATGTTGGATATAAATTAAATATTCTTAATAATTGGCCATATTCTTATCAATTATTATATTGTATTTTAAGGAAAGATGAAGCAATCGTTATTCAAAAAATTATTTCTACTTATAATATAGATTTATTAAGTGATGATATAGATTTAAGAAGTTTTTTTTCCAAGGCTAAAGACGCAAATTTAATAGCTAAATCTAAGAGAAATAGAAATGAGCAAAGTAGTAGTGAAATAAATGTACCTTCTTATATGATAACTAAAGAAATAGCTGATAAATTATGGAATAAGTATGATATTTTTGTAATAAGAGCAATTATTAATGATGCATCATATAGTTCTGATTTTTCTATAGTTAATAATGCTATTAAAGAAAAAGAAAGACAAATTATAAGTAGTTATAATGGAAATGTAATGTTATCACCATTTAAAGAAATATATTATATGTTTAGTGAATTAAAAAAACTAGATCAAAAAAATATGAAAACAAATAGTGATGAATACTATGATATTAGATATAAATTAATAAGATTTATGAATAAATTTGATTTCATAGATTTTAATGGGTTAAATGCTATTTATGAAAATAATGGTTTGGAAGGTGTATTTTCGTATTTAAATCACTTAAGCGAAAGAAGTTTATCCAATTATATAATTGATTTTTTATTTGAAGAAAACTACCATAATGTAATTATTGATATAAGAGAATTATTGAATTTTTATTATAGAGGTAATATCGTTATTCCTAAAGAACGTGTTGAAATATATGATAAAATATCTAATATTGATTTATTATCTACAGAAGAAAAACAGGAATTATTTAATTATTTAAAAGATTTTAATATGATAGAAACTTTTTATGATGATATGCACATGGCTAGATATATAGTAGGGGAAGCTATAAAAGAGTATTCACTTTCTTCAGAGTCGATAATAAAGTACAAAGATGAAACGTTATCTAAACAATATGGAGTAGATGTTTATAATATGGAAGATAATTACTTTTTTGGAATTGTTAAGTCAGGAAGTCATGTGTCTGATAAATTACCAACAGGGCACTCATATTCTTTAATAGGCCGTGGTGGAATAATAACATTTGGGGATCCTAAAGAGTCTAATACATATTTATATGATTCAGATGATATGAATCCTGAACAATTAGTTCATGCATATCCTTTTGATTCATTTACATATTATCATCCTTTTGAACATTCTACTAATTCGACACGACGTGTTAATACATTATTAATGCCAGACGAATTATTAAATGCTTCACAATTTTATAATGAATTATTATTACTTGAAAAAGGTACTAATGAAGTTGGTATTGAAACCTCAATACCCAAACTAAAAAGAATTGCCTTATACTGCTTAGATGAAATAAGAAGTCAAGATGTGGAAGTAGCAAAACAAAATAATGTTGGAATTATCTTAGTTAGTTCAAAAAAATACCAACAAGATAATAGTAAGTATGCAAATATATTTAAACAGGATATATACAGTTATAACTACTTTAATGGTAGCTATGAAAAAGAAAAATTTGAATCTAAAAGATAAAATATTATAAGTTATAAGAAAATTTAATATAAAAAATACATAGCATATAAAATATTACTATGTATTTTGGCTTCCAAGCATAAATGCTTCATATAATTTTCTAATATCATCAGGATAATCTTCTACGTTCATACTTTTTACATTATTTTCAGTTCCATCTTCTTTAGCAGTCTCATAATACCATTGTTTAAATTTGATTAATTTTAAAGATTTACTCAGAATATCAATTTGTTTATTGATATTCTTTTCTTGCTCATAGAACATATTTAATCTTTTATCAATAGTAGTATCTCCTTTACTACACCAATCCATAAATTGTTTAATTTCCGAAATCTTCATACCTGATGTTTTTAAACATACAATCATTCTTAAAGCATCTAAATCTTTATCATCAAATTTTCTAATACCACCATTTGTTCTACCTATATTTTGTAATAATCCATGTTTATCATAATATCTTAATGCTGATATTGATAATCCAGTTTTCTTTGATATTTCTCCAATTTGCATAATTACCTCCAAATTTTATTTAAGCGCTTGACCTAAACTAAGGTTTAGATTGTATAATTATTATAGAACTAATAGTTATGTTAGTCAATAATGGAGGATATTTATGAAAGAAGAATTAAATTTAGTAAGTATTTGGGATAAAACATTTCCTAAAAGTGATAAAGTAAATCATTCAAAAGTAATTTTTAATAATAGGTATGGATTTACTTTAGTAGCAGATATGTACGTTCCTAAAAATATCGAAGGTAAATTACCGGGAATTGCCGTAGGTGGACCGTTTGGAGCCGTAAAAGAACAATGTTCTGGGTTATATGCTCAAGCATTAGCAGAAAAAGGCTATTTAACGATTGCCTTTGATCCATCATTTACAGGGGAATCAACAGGAACACCTAGATATATGGCAAGCCCTGATATTAATACGGAAGATTTTCAGGCTGCAGTTGATTTTTTGTCTACAAATGAATTAGTTAATCCTGAAAAAATAGGTATTATTGGAATTTGTGGTTGGGGAGGAATGGCTTTAAATGTAGCCGCATTAGATACAAGAATTAAAGCCACTGTTACTTCTACTATGTATGATATGTCAAGAGTAAACGCTAATGGATACTTTGATGAAGGAGATAATGAAGAAGTAAGATATCAAAATAAAAAAGCTTTAAATAATCAAAGAACAATTGATTACAAAAATAAGAATTATGAAAGAGCAGGAGGATGTCTACCACTACCAGTTTCTGATGATGTACCTTTCTTTGTAAAAGATTATTCCGAATATTATAAAGGAAGAGCATATCATGAAAGAAGTTTAAATTCTAATGAAGGTTGGAATAAAATAGGGTGCATGTCTTTTATTAACGAGCCTATACTTACATATTCAAATGAAATAAGAAGTGCTGTATTAATGATACATGGTGAAAAAGCCCATAGTTGTTATTTTAGTAAAGATGCATATGCCAATATGATTAAAGATTCAAAATACAAAGATAATAAGGAATTAATGATTATTCCCAATGCCGTTCATACTGATTTATATGACAATTTAAATGTAATACCATTTGATAAAATAGATAAATTTTTAAGGAAAATTTAAAATAATATGAAAAAAATTATAGGTATTTTAATAATTGGAATAATAATAATTATATTAATAATATGTCTTTTTAAAAAAGGAGAAACCTAGTATGAATATTGAAAATACAAATATAAATAATACAGGTAATGAGTCCTTAGTTTTATATTTTTCTGCTACAAATAATACAGAACAAATAGCTAAATATATAAGTGAAATTACTTCATCAGATATTTTAGAAATAATACCAAAAGACATTTATACAGATGAAGACTTAAATTATAATAATGATAATTCGCGTGCAAATAGAGAACAAAATGATAAAAATTCTAGACCAGAAATATCAAATAATTTAGATATAGAAAATTATGATATTATTTATCTTGGATATCCCATTTGGTGGGGGGAAGAGCCTAGAATTATTTTAACTTTATTAGATAATTATAATTTAGAAAATAAAACAATTATTCCATTTTGCACATCAGGTGGATCTGGAATAGAATTAAGCGTTAATAATATTAGAAATTATAATAATAAATTAAACGTATTAGATGGGAAGAGATTTAGTACTAACGTGTCAAAAGAAGAAGCAACTACTTGGATAAATTCATTAAATATATTTAATAATTCAGGTAGTAAAAGCGCTAAATTATTAATAGATAATAAGGAATATAGTATTACTTTAGAAGATAATGAAACAGTAGCTGCTTTAGTAAATAATATGCCATTAGATTTATCAATGAGCAATTTAAATGGTAATGAATTTTATTCGTATTTAGATTTTACTTTACCAACTAATTCATCTAATCCAGGTAAAATAAATAAAGGAGATATTTACTTATATGGTAATAATTGCTTA
>ERZ1643249.2020-NODE-2020-length-19554-cov-27.555003_pt1 | contig 19554 bp, 26 predicted proteins | sample MGYA00579263_ERZ1643249 | MGnify/ENA primary metagenome ERZ1643249 (study PRJEB29033, sample SAMEA4952264) | chicken gut metagenome | biome: Broiler Chicken; feature: Gastrointestinal Tract; material: Caecum | place: Ireland | collected 2018 | study: Broiler... | reverse complement strand
GGGATACTTAATAATCAAAAGAAGAAATGATAGTATAGAAAACCCAGAGCACAGACCATTACAATATGCAGAAGAAATCAAAAGAACACCAGCAGGTTTTTATAAAATATGGTTTTGCGATATTAAATGGTATGAAAGTACTTATGAGGAAATAAAACAATTTATGAGTGCATTAGACGACCTTGTGGAGCAAGGTATACCTTATTCATTCATTAGAATAGGAGAAGACCCAACTGATATTGAATACAAAGTTAACTGGACTGATGACGTACCAGATGAGATTCAAACATTCGAACCCGTAGTAGATGTGAACGACGAGAGCTGGAGCTGTTATGAAGATATAACCAAAACAGAAAAGTATTCTCATATAGTAGGAGTAATGTTTGACTTGTTTGATGAATATGAAGAATGCGATGATATTAAAGACGCTTTAAGAAATATGAACAGCGATGGCGAAGTAAGCGATACAGAATATGACTACGCAGTCGAACATTGGGAAGAATTATTAAAAGAATGGGAAGAAAGGAGTGAAAAATAATGGATGTATTAGATGTAACAGAAGAGCTAACTTTAAATGATGTAGAAGTAAGACATAAGATTTCAATAACTGGAACTGGATACAGAGGTGGCACAACTAATATATTTGTATTCATAGATAAAAACGCAGAAACTTATTACTGGGTAACACCAAGCCACCAACCATTTGCAGTGGGTAAAATATATGATATAGAGTGTAAGTGTGATAGAGGTCGCGATAATAGATTAACTTATGTAAAATTAATTGGCACAGGAAGCAAGAAGACTGTTCAAAGTGAACAACCAGCAGCGAAGCCAGATGCAGAAGATGTCTTACTAGGACTTAAAACCTATTGATACACACTTGACTTTAAACTAAAAATGTTATATAATACAAGTGAAAGGAGGTGAATAGAGATGGTAGATTTTTCACATATTATACGGTCAAGAGCAAGCGAAGTTAGCTATTCAGGATTGGTATAATTATGAAACTCAACCATTACTAATTTATGCTAGTAGTGGTTACGGAAAAACAAAATTTGCAAAATCGTTAGGAGCAATAATGATTGACACAACCCAACTACGAAGTGACCGAATGAACAGTATCCTTAAACCCATCAAAGAATCTGAAGATGGTGACATTCTGTTTTTCGATGAAATTCATAGTTTACAACCAAAGATACTAGAACAATTATATCAACTTATAGACACTGGGGAGTACTATAGCACAGAATTAGGTATTAACTTACCTATTCCTAACATAAGGTTCATTTTTGCGACCAACATTATTGCACCATTACCTGTTGCGTTTGTTAGTAGGTGTAGAATGGTAGAATTAAAAGACTATACAGAAGAAGAATTACAACAGATAATACATAATGCCTACCCAGAGATAGAAAACGGTTTAGAAACGATTGTGAGAGCTTCTAAGGGGGTTCCAAGAACCGCTTTGAGTTTAGCTAAAAGCATAATTGCTGGAGCAAAGACAGACAAAGTATTAAAAATAAATGAAGACGAAGTGAACAACATTTTAGAAACCAGGATGGATATAAATCCTGAGACAGGACTTAATTCAAAAGAGTATATGATAATTCAAAAAACTCTAGAACGAGGTAGTTTATCTACCACAGCAGTAGCAAATTTATTAAAAACTACAATTAAAGACGCACAGACACACTATATCAATAAATTAAGATGTGCAGAGTGGCTCGCAGTATGTAATCGAGGAGTGATACCTCGGACTTAAGGCTCATGAGAATTATAAATTATTTATCAAACGATATAAATAACATAATCATACACCTATGTACGAAACTTTGTTCGTATATAGGTGTGTGTATTTTTAATTTTAAGGAGGTGATAAAATGGAAGAATGGTTGAACATATCTGGTTATGAAGGACTATATCAAGTTAGTAATTTAGGTAGAGTAAGGTCTTTTAAATCTGGTAAATGGCAAACATTAAAAAACAGATTAACGCCAAGAGGATACTATTTAGTCACATTATATAAAGATAGAAAAGCAACTAGCAAATGGGTGCATAGGCTAGTAGCACAAGCGTTTATTCCTAATCCAGATAACTTACCACAAGTAAATCATAAGGACGAAGATAAATTGAACAACGCAGCTTCAAATTTAGAATGGTGTGATTCTAAATATAATAACAATTATGGTACGAAAAAAGAAAGACTTAAAAAGTCGTTAAAAGGTAAAGCAGGTAAACCTGTTCACTGTATTGACACAGGAGAAACTTATGAATCTGCAAGCGAAGCTGAAAGGCAAACTGGAATTCGACATATAAGTGAAGTCTGTTCAGGAAAAAGACAATCTGCTGGTGGATTTTGGTGGGAATATGTATAGTATCACTATTATACCCCATGTAAGTGTGTTTTTTATCCCAGTATATGTGCGTGTTTTACCCCGAGCTTGTTCAAGATTTATTTAAGGAGGTGATAAAAATGAAAGATTTGAACAGTTATTCAAAACAAGAATTAATTAAAATTATTCAAGCTTATAATAATTACATAATTGACTTTTATGATGAACACGACTGTGATAGTTGTCCTGTATGTTTATATGAATTTATAGACAACGATTTAGAGTTCTATATTTAGTTAACCGTAATAACTATTATGTATACCTAATTTTAACAAATGCAGTAGTTTCAAGTATTATAACGATTTTTTGACCTTTAAAATTATTTCTCAAGGAAAATAAAACTCTGTAAGTCGCTAGGCTGTTGCCCCAAACACGCTGATGTTGATTTAAATTTTCTGTTTATAAATCAAAAATTGTTTATAAATCAACGCAATTCTTACAGCTGACTTTGATTGCTGTCTGTTCACATCCTTGAGATGATTGTTGTGTTTAAAGCAACAGACTTAAAGCAACGTTTGTAACCCTTGATATGACTGTATTATAATTTTTTTTTATAAACAATATTGCTTTAACTTGAGAAAAATTAAAGTTCTCATCGGAAAAATGATATATAGATAAAGTTTAAAGAATCAAAAAAATAATTGACAGGGGCGATTTTAAAATTTAGAGCAACACGATTCTTAAAACCTTTGTGGCTCTAGGTTGTTGCTTTAACTAAAATTTATGATAACAAACATTTATTCTATGACCATCTCATAAAAATTGGTGTAGACCGTCACGCAAATCAATACATACCATCACGCAATTTGCACAAAAATTTATATATTGGTCAAAAAAATATATAATTCTCACCAGTATTAGACCACTAAATTACCACTAAAGTACCACTAAATTATCATTAAAATACTTATATAACATATAACCGACAAATAAATACTAAAAAATATTAACAAATACTTGACAAATCTAAAAATGACTGATAAACTGTGGCTAATTACATAAAAATTAACACAAAACATTAATTAAAATCAATTAAAAGGAGGGAAAAATAAAATGGCAAGATTTACAATCACATTAAGTGATGATATGCACAAAAGATTGAAAGAACAAGCAGAGCGTGACCGTCGTACATTAGGGCAAGAAATAGCTTATTTACTTGAATTATACGTACCAGCATATCAAAGTCAAAATAATTCGTTATCTTCTACACCAACATCTATGTCAACATCTACACCTGAAAACCCAGAAGGTAGACCAATAATTACTAACGACTTTAATTCATATTATCGTCCAACTACTACAATATCAGCACCACGTAGACAAATAATAGAGTAGAAAGGAGACCAATATTAAAATGCCAATTAGGATATTACCTAACTTTAAAATAGCAGAAAATCTATATGTAGATTTACATTCACAAGCAACATACAGACATCACACATTAATTGAAGAAATACGATTACGCTTAAAACGTACAGGTATTCCGTCTTATAGTTATAATTATACTTCTGATTTTACAGAAAAAATTCGTAAATCAAGTTATAATTTATATTTAAATCCAGATACAATTAACCAAAAAGTATTTAATTTTCATATATCTAAAAAGACAGCTGAAGTATTAAGTGAACTAAAACTTGTTGAATTATCGTCTGAGACGTTAAATCAAGAAATCGTTAAACGTTTAGCTTATACCTTAGTTGACCCATTTTATGATAAATTTAAGGACTAGATAAAAATATTCTAGTCCTTATATTATCTCATCAATTATATCTATTCTATTCTATTCTATATCAGGTGGTAGTCCTTGCTCATTTCTACCCTTTGCCAGTTCATAACCTAGCTTCTTACCTTTTTCACCACCAATTATATTATGAACACACTCGTGTTCCCATGTAGTTAGGCATACTAAATTCTCCACAGTATTATTCGCCTTATTCCAATCCAAATGATGAATTACACAACCCTCAGGCACTTCCACTCCATGTTCATGTTCCCAGATTGCGATATGCAGGCGCTTACGATTGCCAGATGTACAGACGTAATAGCCCGTCTTCTGTTCAACTGCGTACTTTTTTCCCATATACATACGCTGTCCTTCTCGCGTACACACATCTTTTCGCTTGTTATTATTAAACATATCTCCTATCATTATTTACCACTACACTTTCTGTATTTTATATTTAATTCGTTACATTTTCTGCTATTTTTATTGTTATGATAATTATACTTACCTGCACAACGTTTGCTACAAAATTTAGTCGATAATGTTTTATTACAAGTAAATGTTTTACCACAATATATACATACTCTTTCCTCTCTATCTAAACCATTAGCTCGTCTCCACTTCATTTTACATTTTTCACTACAAAAACGCTGTTTGTGAGCTACATTTTTTGAAGAATTATATTCTTCTCCACATTGTTCACATATCTTTACGATGAATTCTGGTTTCGGTACTTTTGCTTTATATTCAGATAAAGTTTTCCCATCTTCTAATGCGTGTAATTTAGTATGTTCTCTTTTAGTTAGTAACTGTAAATTTGAAATATCATTATTATCTCGATTTCTATCAATATGATGTACGTCATAATTTTTCATTTGTTCTTTAGTCAATCCTAATTCAAGTCTTAATTTTTCTCGATGCAAACGTAAACCAAACGTATTATTCACCCAATAACCATGCTTATAGTCTTTGTGAAACTGTAATACTTTACCGTCTATTACTAATATTTGAATTTTTCCACTTAATAGCTTCTGTTTTACGAAATCACTCACTCGTATCCTTATACCTAATAATTCTAATCCGTTTTCTTCTTCGTGCTTAATTTTTTTCTCTAACTCTTTTTTATATTGTTTTTTACGTTGTTCTTTGTTATACATAACTCCTCCTTATAGAATTATTATAGCATATTGTCATCGTTACATCAAGCCTTTATTGTGCTTTATTATAATAGGGTTCTCTTACTTCCTTTTACCGCTCTACCTGACCAAAGGTCGATAGTGCCGATACCTTATGCTGTCAATGTAATGATTATTATAAACAGGCCACTCTTGAATTATTATTTCTTTTCCATTTATATCTCGTCTTGGAAATTCTGCTCCCACAAGTTCTGCCCAAGTATTTGGGCACTGTTCAGTATCAATCCATAATTCTTTTAAATCTCCATATCCTCCTGTTAAAAATTGATATGAAACATCTATACTTCCTGAGACTTTTTTAACTGGATATATATTCAAGCCTTTACTTCTCAGCCCATCTATAATTCTGTTATCTATTTCTGAATTGATTAACGATGATGGATTAACTACGTACGATAAACCTAAACCTTTTGCTACTCCACCACCGCCACGTTTTAACATCTCTGTTATGTTCATATAGATACCTTCTTCTGACCAACCTACTCCTCCTACTTCATCGATTACCCATAAGATTTTTCGCACTCTATTATAACCGCAAACGGTTGCCGCTGTAGGGTCTGGACGGTATCCGGTAGTCTGTTCCCACAAACCATCGCCAATTAGAAGCCCCCATTGCAAATTCAGAAAAGTCTACATCTTGCGCTCTCATTGGTTGGATATTTGGGAACACAAGTGTCTTTGCGTCTCCAACCTCGCCGCATAATGATATGTTTCCATTCTTGAAGATTATCTTCTCGCATAGCTTCAGCCATTTCATAAACTTGTTCAGGTACGATACCTCTTGGTATATCATATAAATTTACATGTTTAAAATAAACTTTTTCGTGGCGTCCTTCGCTCGCCATCTCTCTTTCATTACGCCAACCCACATTCAACCAATGACTTGGGCTAAATGGTGTGTTATAAGTAAATATTGTTTCAAATATGTCGCCACCTCTGTATAAACTAAGCAAAATCTGGTCAACGTCATGTTTTGATTGAAATTGGTCAGCTTCTTCCCACCATATAAATCTACAATATCCTCCTGGCCATTTAATAGATTTTACTTTCCCATAATCTTCTGATGTATTTAAGTTAGCGAATTTAATTACCGATTTAGTACCTTTAAGCCTTATTTCCATTGGGTTCGTAAGCATTTGAAATTTATCTTCTACTCCTAAGTTTATTATAGCATTAGCAATCTCGGCATACACAGAGGTTTTAAGCGTGTTTGAATATTTTCTTAATGCTAAGCAACAAGCCCAGGGGTCACCGTTCAACATGAGTGCAAGCTAATGAGAGTAATGAAATAATAATGTGATGCGCAGCCCAATAACTTTTTCCTAATTCAAGAGAAACGACCTCCTCTTAAAAACATCTTCCTACTCTGTTCTAACTGTTCACCTATACCATCTTCAAGTAAGTCCCAATAGTTAGGAAGAATTATTTCACTTAAAGCTCGTTTCATGTTACATCACCTCCTTTTTTGCATATTTCCAATGATAGCTACCTGCTACACTCCTTTTACCTCTACAATTTTTTGCAATAGAACTATAATCAATTCCTGTTTGCCTACTAGCTTCTTTTATAGAATGATAAATTAAACCAGTTTCTACACATTGAACGGGTTTTCCAGAAGTTTTTGATATATTTATTAGTCGATTACCATAACTATTATTATATCTAACGGTACACCATTCTAAATTATTCATGCAATTATTAGTTTTATCTTCATCTTTATGGTTTACTATTGGCAAATCATCAGGATTAGGTATAAATGTTTCGGCAACCAATTTATGTATAAAATATGTAGTCAACTTTGATTTTTTATATAAATGAACACGATAGTATCCGTCGCGGTCTTTTATTGGTTTTAAAATTAACTCGTGTTTATGATTACTTCTATTGATTGCTGATTTCACTCTACCTAAGTTACTAATTTGATAAAGTCCTTCATATCCTTTAATATCTTTCCAAATCTCAGTCGTCATCTTCATCCTCCTCATCTTCTGGTTTTTTAAACTCTTTTGGTTTACTTATATCATTAATAAACGTAATACCTTCAATATTATCAGTGCTAAACATTTCCGTATACATTTCAATCGCTTTTAGTCTATCAGCGTCACGGGCGTCCTTGTTCTTAATTATTGAAGATAATATAGCTTTAATACTATCATCATCTACTAACGAGTAATCCATGGCTCTATATCGTTCAATACTACTTTGCACTTGCTTCCATCCTAATAAATTCTGCCTTTCTTCGCTAAGACTCGTAGGGTCAAGATTTCCTCCCATTTGGTCGTCTAAATATAATATTGAAGCTACGTCACGTACGTACTCGTCTTTTAATAACCATACAGCGTCTTTACATTCGTTAAGCCATATTGGCTTTAACTTTCTATAAATAGCGTCTACACTTTGCTTATATCTTTCGTCGTCAGTAAATCTATCGCCTTTTAAGAAAGTACCGATTATATCTTCTGCGTCAATTGTCTTTTTAGATTTTTTTGATTTTGGCATATAATCACCTCTGTTTCCTGTTCACTTTATTTTTATATCTAGTTTCTATTTCAAAAACTATTTCTGTATTTGCTTGCTCATTACTGTTTACTATTGTCCAGTAATCTTCTCCTAAGAAAAATCTACACAGTTCATTTACTGCGACTTGAGCTTTCATTGGGGGTGGGAATATCCCATAGTCCCCAGGTTCAGCAAGATTTAAAATTCTATTAGCAATATCTTCGTTGGTTTCTTTTCTATTTTTGAAATGTTTTCCTTTTTTATTCATCATTTATCTATAGCGTCCTTTCCAATAAATAGTTTATTAAGTGTCATACCTTTTTCATTTCTGGTTTTTTTCATTTTAACTTTATAGCCTTTGTCTAGCATAGCATTTATAGCTTTAGTTAGATTTCTAGCAAAAGCTCGTTCATTCATTTGGTTTTCTCCTGTTGCCATTTCATTATGCCAGTCTACATATTCTCCGTATAATTCTTTTGTCCAGATACTTTCTTTTCGTTCAGTTATATACCATTCTAAAAATTCAGTACACTCAACGTCAAATCCACCTGAAAATACTATATCCATACGCTCTTTCATACTGTCACTAGATTTTATTATTAATTCTTTTGTTAACCATTTCATGTACATATACCTAGCTTTATTAGAAAACCAAGCTAAACTTCCACTTGCTAAACTATCTAGTACACCTTTTTCGTCTGTATACATATTCATAACTTTGACACCTTTATGACTAAAAGAATCTTCGCTCATTTTGTATTTAGCTACTTCTACTGGGTCCATTGTATTTAATACTAATTTGTGTTGTAAATCTCCATCTTTGATACTATCGTCAATATGAAATTCAGTAGGAAGTATTAATACTCTACGTTTCATACCTTCTGATTTATCATATAGTTCAAATTCAAAGTTAGTACAAGCGATTATTTGTGGTAAAATATCTAATTTTTTCTTAGCTTTGAATTTTTCATTTATCATTACACAATCGGTACCTGTTATAGCTCCTTTAATATATGAAAAAGCGTCTCTATTGTAAACTCTATTTAAATCGTCTATTATACAGCATACACCTTTATCTAAACCTTCTCCCCAGAAACCTTCGTGTGGATTAGAGTCAAATATTTTACTTTCGTTGAACATATCAGCTCCTAAAGATAATCTAATCAAGCTAGTATATAAACTCTTTCCGTTTTGTCCTCCACCACTTAAAACTACTATTTTTTGAAGTTGATTAGCAGGTATCATACTAGCACCAGCTATAACCCATAACCACTGTTCAACTTCTGGTTGGGTTCTTCCAGAAGAATCTCTAGCTAATTGTTTTATAAACCAAGTTATATTTTTTCCTAAATCTTCTTCATGTTCATTTACCCATTCTTCAGAATACCAATTCCAAGGTAAAACTACATCAGTTGGAGGTCTTTTTCCTATCCAGTCAAACTCATAAGCCTCAGGAGATACACAACTTAATACTTTATTTTTTACGATTATGTATTTATCATTTCTTTGAATTACTCGGTTCTCTGTTGCACACATTTGCATTAACTGCACCTCCACTTCTTTGAAAAAGTCTTTTTTAAAATTTTGGTCACTATAATCTTTTAATGCTTGTCTAAATACTGTTATATCTCTTTTATATTCGTATGGACCTCCTATCTCTTTATATAATAAATTTTCAAATGTTCCGTCTAATTGTTTATTACTTCCGTAGAATTCATATTGCTTAAATAAATATTCAGCGGCTCTACGTTCATCTATTTTATCACTTTTTTTAGATTTTGTCTTTTCCCATTTTCTTTTTTCTTCATCGTAAACCCAGCCACTACTTTCAAGTGTGGCTTTATAGTCTTCCCATCTATCCTCTAAATCCCCAAATAAATCACTATCTGGCATAGGTGTTCCAAGTTTTACTAAATATTGGTCGTGTATTGCTGTAATTAAACTTTTGAATTCATTCATTTCAAAACCATTAGATAAACCAAACATACTACACTTTTCAACTATGTGATTATGACGTCCGCCTTCTTTCATAGCCATTAACTGTGTGAACGGAGTATCTGTAAGAGTGTATTCACTTTCTCCTGGTTTTCCTTTTTTGTGTAAATCACTATCTTTTAGTTTACCCCATAGCCAATATGGTAAGACATCTAATAATTCTATATCAATTGAAGCAGGTTCAACTAATTCACTGATTTCCCAGCTACATCTTTCATCACGAGTCATTCCACAAACCCTAATTATTTGAACACTGCCAGGACCTTTTGTATCAAATTTATAGCCAAACCAGTTAGTAGCACCAGTCATTTCTTTTTTGTAAAAATCAGGAACCCTAAACAAAAAATGGTAACCTTTAGTTGTTTCCAATATTAAACACCTTAATTTAGATTTTAGTATTATATCATACATTTCGTTAGCTTCTGTAGTATTATCAAAATCTATGAACATGCAGCCTTCAGGTACTACTCTTGCGTAATTTTTCATTTTATCCTCAGAAGTAATTTCTGTGAAAGTTAATTTTTTCTTACGTCTTGGTACTTTACTGTCTTTATATAATTTTATTTGTTCTGGGTCACCAGCTTTAAATTTAGCTTCGTTAAAGCTATAAGGTGTGTCCGGTAGTTCACAAAATTCAAATTCTACATATTTGCTCATCTATAACACACCCCCATTTACTAATATTTTGAATATTTCAGCTATATATTTTATTATATCTTGCTCAAATTGGGTTAATTCTTTTCGTTTGCTATAAACTTGATTTATTTCAGCCATTAAAATAAGACGAAAATCTGATTCCTCTACATCTTCACGAGCTCTGATTTCATTTAATCTTGAAACTAATGTTGTAACAGCAAATCTTCTTTTTGCTCTATCATAAGAATCATTTCCTTTTTTCACATAATCTGCTACATAAAACCAAAGTCCATTTGGAATTTTATCATTTTCGCCTAATTCAAAATCTAATTTAGTTATTTTTAATGCCATAACTAACTACCTACCTTCCTAACTACCTAAAAATATTAATCTATTTTTTTACATCTATAAATACTAAACATATTCCCAATGATAACCACCAGTAGTCTTATATCTACCTGAACAGCAAGCGTGTATATTACGATAATCCATTCCAGTTTGTCTTGCTGCTTCATGAATACTGGAATAAGTTATACCTGTTTCTATACATATTACAGGTTTACTTAACTTAGCTGCCATTTTATTATTTCTTTCTCCATAATTATTATTGTAACTAGGAGTACACCATTCTAAATTGTCTACGCAATTATTTAATTTGTTTTCATCTTTATGATTTACTTGTGGAAGATTTTTAGGATTATCTAAAAATGCTTCTGCCACTAATCTGTGAATATGGTGAGATTTTAATTTACTATTTTTACAAAGAGTTACTGTTTGATAGCCTCTATTCATTATAAAAATGCTTTTTAAATGTTCTTTAAAGTGAATATCGTATTGTTCGGTTCCTTTAGGACATATTTTTCTTGTATAAGCTAGTCTTTTTACTCTACCTAAATTACTTATTTGATATAAGCCTTCATAATCTTTTATATCTTTCCAAATTTCTATCATTTTATTTATTTTTCCTTTCATCAATCACTTTGCAAGTATATATTCTTGAATCAGTGACATATGTATCAAAGAATTTGTCATAATATTCACGGTTCATGTCACATAATTTAACGTCAGCTCTGTTCACTGCTCTTAATAGGGACCCTGAACCTGCAAAGAAATCTCCGATTATATTTCCATCATGGTCTGTGTCACTAAGCCATACTAAATGTTCAAGTAATGCTTGAGGCTTCTGACAATTATGTACTATACCTATATTTTCTACATCATAAAAATTATTGTTTTTTACTGATAGATTGTAAACGTCTATGTTCTTGTCTTCTTGCATTTCTTCTTTTCTTAAACTCAATATCTTTACCGGCTTGCAATATACACTCTCTACACGGTCCTTGGTAGTATCCTCTGCCTTTATACCAATATTCACTTGTTGCTGGAAGCTCTCGTTTACATTTACTGCATATTTTCCATCCTTTTTTTGTTCTGTGGTGATGTAAGCTGTGTAGTCCGTGTTCGACAAGTTCAAGGTTTTCAATTCTATTATCGGTTTTAATTCCGTTAATATGGTGTATATCATATCCTTCTGGTTTTGGTCCGTTATAATATTCCCACACAAGAACGTGCATAAACTTTCTTGGTTTTGTTGTACTTCTGTAATATCCTGCCTTTGTAAGACTAAATCTGATTCCGTTAAATTCTGTACTTGTTTCCATTGAATTATTCCTTTCTTATCTACAGTTAATAAAGGGTGATTACCTGTTACTTTAGTTACCCCTAATTCAGTAGTTAATTCGTAAATATTATTACTTTTTGATACCATAAGTTCTTGAATTTCACCATAAGGAGTTATGTCTCCTACTTTAACTTGTTCAATGTTTTCCCATTTATTATTTACGAAAACTTTTGTACCTGCAACAAAACAAGGATGAGTCAATTTATCTTTTTTATAATTTCCTTGAGGTTTAGTAAAATTTAAAACACTTGACTTATCCCATAATCCCGCTTCTTTAGTAAGTCTTGGATTTCCTTTTCTTACTACTATAATAGGTGTTATATCATAACAAAAATCTCCTGATATACTACTTATCATGTTTGGTTGTTGCCAAAAGATAATTCTATTTACGTCAAATATTTGGTATGCTAAATACAAATAACGCATTGACCAGAATATAAACATAAATGAATCATCACATAATTTTTTATGAGCTTTACAATACCATTGATAACACCATTTTTTATAATCTTCTAATTTTTGTTGTTCTTCCCAAGGTATAGCTACTTCAAATCTTGGAGTTACTATTCCTTTTTCTAAATCACTTTCGCTAGGAGATACTTTTGCTGTATATCTTGAATGAAATACAGCAGCTCCATTTTTGTTCTTCATATTACCAGTTAAAACATTATATGGTGGGTCTAAAATCCATAAATTAATACTTTCATCTTCTAACGTATCTAACCATTTTAAACAATCCATTTTAGTAAATTCTCTATTACTATATTTATTTATTGTTTGGTCACGCTTTGTACTAGTATAAACACGATTACTCATTTATACACCTCTTTTACTTAAAATTTAAATCACATTTTTTATTAATATAATCTACTATTATATCTAAGTTTGGCTCTATTTGTTGCCAAGCACTTATTTTTTCATAATTCATTCCACACATATCTGACGCAAAAAATTCATATTCTACTTTGCTCCAATAATTATACATTAAATAAGTTTTTACGTATTCTCTTAGTATACTTTTATTATGTACTCCACCTGATTTCACTTCTTTTGCTAAATCTTCTGCCACTCCTGATAATATATTTATTGGTTTCATTTTTTTCTCATTGCTATCCCAATTTAATACATACCATTCTAATTTACTGGTTTTTATTTTCATCGTCGGCATACCTCCATTTGTAACCATAGGCTGAATTGCGTTTACCATTACACACTTCTTCTATATTACGTTTATAATTCTTTCCTATAAAATTAAGAGCTTCTTTCAAACAAGAAAATTTATGAAGTATTTTATTTGTTTTGATGTCAATTTGATAAATTGGTTTTTTCTTTACTGTAGTTAATCCTATTTTTATTGCATGGTCAGTGTTTTCTTTTGGAGTTACCCATTCTAAATTATTTGCATTATTATTGGTTTTATCTCCATCTTTATGATTCACTTGCGTTTTATGTTTTGGGTCATCATTTTCACAAAATAATTCAGCTACTAATCTGTGTACTAATTTTATTTTCCATGTTTTATCGGGTTTATGAATTGTAAATTGCATATAACCTTTTCCGTTTTGGGTTCCTATTGATACATTATATCGTTTCTTTTTAGAATCATAATGTTTTATTCTTCCTGTAGAACTTATTTGATAGTTAGTACCTTCTAAATATTTCCATTCTTCTACTGTTTTACCTTTTTTCTTAGCTTCTTCATCTGTTATTTGCTCAAAATGTATGTTCCATAAATATATTAAACTTTCTGCTAAATCGGTATTTATTTCAAATTTTTGCCATTTATAACTTGTTTTTGTTAAACTTAAACACCTTAATTGTGTTATTTGATTCGCGATTTCTTGTTCTTCAGGTTCTCCATTTAATAGCATATAATAATATAATTGTAATTGACATTCTGTTGCCCACAAATCTAAGTTGCTAGATGTTTTCCAATCACATAATGCAATAAAACTTTTATCTTCATCTTTATTTTTAAATTCTGCTACACTATCTATTATACCTTTTATCCCAAGTTTTTTATCTATTATTTTATGTTCTATTAGAATAGGTTTTATTATTTCACATCTTTCTTCAAGCCATTCTTTAAAATTAGTTTCATATATTGCATATTCTAATCCTAAATGAGGTTCATCATCTATTTTTCCTAATAACCATTTTTGATAATTTTCTAAATAAGTATGGCAAGCTGTACCTCTTTCACCAGCCATTCTTAAAACATGTTCTGGTATTCCTGAATTTTCAAATTTATTTCCAAATATTGCGTTTAATACACTTGTTACACCTCTAAATGGTGCGTCAAAAAATTGACTATCGCTATAATTTTTCATGTGATTATCTCTCCTTTTTTCTTTATATAATATACATTATTTTAAATTAAATTACAACGATTTTTATAAAATTAAAACAAAATATTTCTTGTCTCACTCAAAACCCTGAATATAGCTTAGCTCTAGCGTTTTAAGTTATGTAAACTTTAAGACTTGAGAAAAAAATTGAGAAAAAAGACAACAAACCTATTGACTTATTGTTAAAATTGTTGTATATTAATATTGGTAGATTTATTCTATCCCATAAAAATAAGAGAATAAGGTGAGAATTAACTTATGAAACAACACCTTATTCACACTCCTTATATATAATATAATATAATAATACAATAATAAAGAAAGGAGATGAAAGTGTGGCTAAGTTACCAAAAGATATAAAATTAACAAAACACGCACAACAAAGACTTCTTGAAAGAAATTCTTTAAAAAATATGTATAATACTAAAAATCTAATGAAAAGCTCGTGTAAATGGTATGGGAAAGATGATTTAATTCCAGAAAGTTCGTTATATTTACATTGTTTATATGTATGTAGGAAATCTAAGCAAATGGGATACCTTACAGACGGAAATATCGAAGTATTGTATAACAGGAACACAGGAGTAGCTATTACTATAATGGAGGTAAAAGAAAAATTTTTACCAATTACTCAGTATATTAAACCTGAATATTTGAAACAAATTGAATTAAAAAAGGAGAAAAAGAAAATGAGAAAAACCAATATCGAAGTATGTCCAGACTGTGGAAAGGAAGCAAAGTTAACTTTACAAGGAATATGTATTAAATGTAAAACTAGAAAAGCTAATATGAAATATCGTGGAAAAGAATATGTACCTTATATTAATTTATCAGAAGAAGAAAAAAGAAAAATAGACATTAGACAGATAACTAATTCAAAAGAATATAGAGAAAATCATAATAAAAAAGAAGAAATACCTATGCCAGAAATACCAGTAATAGAAAATTATTATGAAGTAAAAGCAACGCAAAATCCAGCAATAGCTCATATAGTAGAAAAACCTAAAACATCTGAACCTGAAATAATAGAAAAAACTAAAATTCAACAAAACACATTTAATCCATTATCAGACGAAAATAGTTTTATTCGTATATTAAAAGAGTGTGGTTGTACATTACCAGAAGATACAATAAAATCTATATTAGACGCATTGCTTGCAACAGATAAATTAAAATCTATAATTACAACTATTACGAAAAACGGAAATCAAAATGAAATGTTAAATTTAGAATATACATTAAATGCTGTGGAGCAAAAATTACAATATAATTGGGAAACAAATGGTTTTCAAGAAGCAGATGACATAAAATTCAAAGGGTTTTTAGTTTGGAGAAGAGTACTAAAAGAAGCTATTAATTTTTGGAAAGAATTATACAAAACAAATACGTTAACTGAATTAACAAAATCATTAAATACAATTCCAGAAATTATTAAACCAATTGAAACGCCAACTATCGATGATACTAATAATACTGATAAGACTAATAATACTTTAAAAAGATTTCAAATAACAACAGAAAGTATATCTACTATATTTAATACAAAAAGACCATTTACACGTGTGTTTTATGCTACATCTAAAGAAGAAGCTCACGAAAAATTTGTAAAATGGATGTCAGAAAGACAATTACATGAAAATAAAAACAAAACAATTATTACTGAATTAACTGAGGAGGGCGAAGATGGAAGGAATGAAGTTAAATAGAGACGAATATAGAACTATAAAAAGTATGTCAAAAGAGCAAATGGAGAATTGGTTATATAATAGAAATGTATTAATGTATAATTCACTTAGAAAAGAATTTGAAAGTGCATACAAAGACGAATTAGACAGCTCTGTGCAAAATTTTATTACAGCCATTGCTTATACTTTACATTTTAGCGATGAAGTACATTTACAACAAGATGAGCTAGCTAGTTTTATGGATGATTTATTTGTAAGTGTAGATATGTTTAGAAAAGGTGAATATAAACCAGAAGAATATAAAGAACAGCTAAGAGAAGACGGAATAGAAATAGCAAAATATGATTATGACAGATTATATAGAGAAAAAGACGCTCCTTATAAAGAAAAATATGAGGACTTAGTGAAATTTGTAAAAGAAACAAAATCAAAAGCTAAAATAGTAAATGATTTAAAATTAATACTTGGTATAGGAGGTGAAAAATAATGACAGAAAGAGAAGAACAAGCAAATGACGTACTACAAACAATAGCAAAAGAAATAAAAGAAAAATTACCAGAAAATATGGGGTTTGCATTATTAGCATACGAGTTTGGAAACATAGAAGATAGAAGAATGATGTATGTATCTAATTCAAATAGAGAAGATGTACTAAAAGCTATGTTAGAGTTTGTAGATAAAAACTTAAATGACCCAAAAATATTTGGAAAGGATGTATAATCATGGGAAGAAAAAGAATTAACCCTGTAATAATTACAAAAAATGTAGATAAATTATGTGATATGGTAAATGAAAAATATAATTTATTACCTAATACAATAGGTAGTATTGAATATTATCATGACGCTAGTGAAAATTCTATAGTTCAAATTTGTAATAAAAGTAGGGGAGTTAGACAATTAATTTATGGAGATGATAAAACTTTAATTAAATATTTGCGTAATATATTAGAAGATAAGATTGTATTAAATTTTTGGTGTATATAGTATAATATACTAAAACGAAAGGAGAATACAATATTATGTTAATCGCAGATTATGAAATATTTAAAAAAGATACTTTATTAGGAGTTTTAGATACTGAAACTAAAGAAGTACATCAAATGTGGAATGTTAATGATATACGAGATTATATAAAAGCTCATTTAAGTGAAATTTGGGTGGGTTATAATTCAGAAAATTATGATAAAATTTTAGCTCATGGAATGTTAACAGGTAAGATTACAACACCTGAAAAGGCATTTGACGTAAGTACTGCAATCATCAAAACACAAGATGACGACACACCTTTATTTAAAACATTAAATAAATTACACATAGATGATTATTACCAATCTGATATATTAATGTATGATTTATTAGGAGATGGAGCATTTTTTTCATTGAAACAACTAGAGGGATTTTTAGGTATGGACATCGTTGAAAGTGTGGTTCCATTTGATTTAGATAGACCACTAACAGATGAAGAAAAAAGAGACGTTGAAAAATATAATAGAGCTGATTTATATGGTACATTAGAAAGATTTAAACAAAGAAAAAACAGTTTTAGAACAAAGATGTTATTAGTAAAAGAATTTGGATTACCTGTAAATTATATTTGTAAAACGAATGCTAAATTAACAGAAGCTATTTTATTATCACAAAATAAAGGAATGAATACTAGACTTAGAAAGAATTTTCAATTATATGATTTGCCTGTAAATTGGGAAGTACCTGAATTAAAAATTATTTATGATTTCTTTATAGAAGCATTAAGAGAATTAGAAAAGCATAAATGGGATACTAAAAAATGTGATAAGAAAAAATTAAGTATGGATTTAGATATTTTAGGTGTAACGCATACTTTTGCATTAGGTGGTGTACACGGTGGAATTAAAAATTATATATGTAGACCAGAAGATAAAAAGAAAATTGTATGGGTTGATGTATCTTCACTATATCCAAACATATTAACAAAATGGGATTTACTTTCAAGACAAGTAGATAAAAATGGTTGCATAGCTTTTGCGGGTATGGTCCAAACTCGTATGGATATTAAGGCAAAGCTCCATGACCCATCTTTAACAAAAGAAGAAAAGAAAACATTAAAAGACCAGGCCGCTAGATATAAACTTATATTGAACACAACTTCTGGTTGTATGAAAGATAAATTCAAAAAATTATATGACCCTGAGTATAATACTAAAATGTGTCTTCTTGGGCAATTAGCTTTGACTGATTTAATATACCGAATACAAAATAATATCAATAAAAAACTCAAGAAAAAACCTAGTTGGGCGTTGCCCAGCGAGGGAGCGTCAATAACAGTCGATGACGTTTCCCATAAGTATTTTAGACTGATTCAGTTAACACAATGGCTGAAGTAAAACGACTTTAATAGCTTACCAGCTATGTCTATATACATAAAAAATAATAGTATATAGGCATCGGGGAACGAGAAATCTAATCCCGAGCCAAGCGTACAGAAAGGAGGTAATCGTATGCAAAAAAGGTTAAAAGACTTTCCGATGTATTTAATAGATGAAGAAGGTAATGTTTTTAGTGAGTATAGTAAAAAGTACTTAAAAACACATTTAAACAATAGAGGCTACGTGGTGTGCCAACTTCGTAATATAAATGGTGAAAATTGTATAGTGTTACTTCATAGATTAGTAGCAAAAACTTTTATTCCAAATAAAAATGCTAATAAATCTGAAGTGAACCATAAGGATGGAAATAAATTAAATAATTGTGTATCTAATTTAGAATGGTGCACTAGAAAAGAAAACATACATCACGGTATTCAATCTGGGTTAATTTCGCAACTTATGACAAAACGTCCTATTATTCAATATAGTTTGGAAAATAAATTTATTAAAAAATGGAAGTCAACCATAGAAATAGAAAATGTATTAGGTTATAATCATTCAAATATTGTGAATTGTTGTAAAAATAGATACAAACAAGCATACGGTTATATTTGGAAATACGAAGGTGTAGAGACTATTCCTGATGAATGTAAGGAAGTAGAATAACTATTGGTACGTTATTCCAAATGGGTCGCAACTAGAAATAGTTGAAGAGATAGTCCAAACAAAAAGTTTGCAAATACTGATGGTATCGCCATCGAAATAGATGATACAAAAGTTAAAATAGTAGAACCACTTATCGATGAAGCCTGTAAAAATTGGGAAAAAGACTGGCGCTTTAGCTTAGAAAAAACTGTAGCTGATAACTTATACGAAAAAGACGTTAATAATTATGTATTCAAAGATAGTAGTGGAAAAGTTAAAGTTAAAGGAGCTTATGTTACAAAATTTGATGAAGGAAATGAGCAAGATACCTTAGCTATTTTAGCAAAAGCTGTAGTAAATTATTTTCTTGATGGTACTGATATTAGAACAACAATATGTAATCCTG
>ERZ1643249.2018-NODE-2018-length-19560-cov-5.942322_pt1 | contig 19560 bp, 19 predicted proteins | sample MGYA00579263_ERZ1643249 | MGnify/ENA primary metagenome ERZ1643249 (study PRJEB29033, sample SAMEA4952264) | chicken gut metagenome | biome: Broiler Chicken; feature: Gastrointestinal Tract; material: Caecum | place: Ireland | collected 2018 | study: Broiler... | reverse complement strand
CTTGTATCCGGGGAGATTTTTAAAAATTTGAAAAAGTTAGGAAGTGATGGTAAAATGGCAAGACCTTTAAGCAAAAAAGCAAAGAGAGAAAAAACGCTGGAAAGCCTGAAAAATGCGCTTTTGGAAAAAGGGATCTCTGAAAAATTCATCGAAGACAAGGTAGAAGAATATATGTCGTTTTACGATGACTTATCCTACATTAATGAGGGATTAATGAGGATGAAATCAGAAGGGGGATGCACGCTAAAAATATACACGGATGCGACGGCGGAAAAAAGAAGGATATCGTCAGAGATGAGAAGCATCTTGAGATTTTTGGGGCTGAAGCCAACAGAAGTGGGGCTGCCGTCTGGTGGTGAAGCGGATGAGGAATTATAGCCCATACATAGATCCGTATATCAAAAAAATAAAAAGAAATGAGGTAGAGCACTGCAAAGAGCAGGAGCTTATGATTGACAACATCGTGATTCCGACGCTGGAAAGAGACGATGTTGTTATAGACGATGGAAAAATAGAAAAAGGACTATCACTGCAAAAATACTTTCCATATCGGCTGATCGAGTGGGAGGTATTTTTGTTTGCGCTCATAGTCGGGGTGCTGTATAGGGACGGAGATATTGTTTTTAATGACATACGGGTGATGGTGGGGAGAGGGAGTGGGAAAAATGGATTTATTTCCTACCTATGCTTCTACTTTTTGTCGCCGTATCACGGAATCCGGGGTTACAACATCGACCTGATGGCAAATTCGGAAGAACAGGCAAAAACATCCTTTATGGATGTATACGATGTAATTACAGACCCAATAAAGGAAGAATATAAAAGGGCGCTAAGAAACAATTATCACGCCACGAAAGAATTAATAACCGGGAAAAAGACAAAGTCCATGTTACGGTTTAATACGTCATCGAAAAGAGGAAAGGACAGCAAGAGAACAGGATGCGTGATTTTTGATGAGAAGCACGAATATACAGACGTGCAAAATATGAATACGCTAAAATCCGGTCTGGGAAAAGTATGGCATGGAAGAATCATTACCATAACGACGGACGGACATGTAAGAGGGGGAGTGCTGGACCAGGAAAAAGAGCAGAACAAAGCAATACTAAAAGAGTACAACCCGCTAAATAGAACGCTGGTATTCTGGTGCAAAATTGAAGATGAAAAAGAATGGAATCAAATAGACAAATTGGCAAAGGCGATACCGAGCCTAAATGATTTTCCGAGCCTGAAAAGCACGATACAAAAAGAAATTATAGACATGCCGTACAACATGGACTATTACCAGGAATATATGGCAAAAAGATGTAATTACCCGGTGGGGGACAAAGAGACGCAGGTAGCCACATGGGAAGACATACAGGCAACTAACCAGGAAATGCCGGAGCTGGAAGGGAAAAACTGCGTGGGAGCAGTGGATTACGCAAAAACGAATGATTTTGTTGCCGTGGGCCTCACGTTTCGGACGGGAGGGAAAATCTATCACATACAACACACCTACATATGCGAGAAATCAAGAGATTTACCGGGAATAAAAGCGCCACTGAAAGAGTGGGAAAAAAGGGGAGATGTGACGTTTGTTGAAGACGTAGAAATAGGACCGGAAGTTGTAGTGGGATGGTTTGAAGAAAAAGGGCAGCATTATAATATTTTAAAAATTGCAATTGACAATTTCAGATATTCGCTGCTGAAAGAGGCGTTTAAAAAAATCGGGTTCGAGGCGTATGAAGAAAAAAAGATTTTCCTGGTAAGGCCGTCGAATATCATGCAGGTAGCGCCGATCATCAATTCGGGATTCGTAAAAAGAATTATTGTGTTTGGGGATGTTCCGATTATGAGGTGGTACACAAACAACACTAAAAAAATCATGGACAACAAAGGGAATATAACATACGGAAAAATAGAACCAAACTACAGAAAAACAGACGGATTTATGGAATTTGCCAACAGCATGACGATTCTGGAAGAAATACCGGAAGAAATCGAGTATGATGAAATAGATTTTGGAGTTTACAGCTACTAGGAAGGAGGTGAGAATGTGGGATTCTGGAAATGGCTGGAAGGAAAGAGGCTAGGAGGAAAGAGTGTAGAAATTACCGCAAAGACGGTGGAAGAATACTTAGACCAGGAAAAAATGACGAAGCTGGCCCTGGAAGAATTTACGATCCATTCGGCCATCAACCTGATTGCAAATTGCATATCGAAATGCGAATTTAAAACATTTCGAAACGGAAAAGAGTATCAGGGGGAAGAATATTATCTGTGGAATTACGAACCGAATAAAAATCAGAACGCAAGCGAATTTCGGCAGGAATTGGTGACGAGACTGCTGTACAACAATGAATGTCTGGGCGTAGAAGTGGGAGGGCAGATTATCCTGGCCGAGGGGCAGGTGAAAGAGGAATACGCGCTGAAAGAAACGGTGTTCAGCGGAGTGAACAGGAAAGGGTTTACGTTCAGCAAAAATTTTAAAATGTCAGAGGTTCTATATTTTCGGCTAAACAACAGGAATATTAGAAGGTTACTGTCTAGATTATGCGATGGATACAACGAAATTTTAACAGAAGCGATTGAAAAATACGAAAAAGCAGGAGGGGAAAAGGGGACACTAAAAATTGATTCGGGCGCGAAGGGACAAAAATACGGAAGCAAAACTTTTGAAGAAGTGTACGAAGAACTAATGAACGAGAGGTTCAAAACGTTTTTTAACGCAAAAAACGCGGTATTGCCCTTGCACAGCGGGTTCAATTACACAAAACAGGCCGCAGAACAAAGCAAAAAATCAACGTCAGAAATCAAGGACATCATGGATGTGCTGGAGGAAATCGTGGAAACGGTTGCCAGGGCACTAAACATTCCGACGGCACTGCTAAAAGGGGATGTGTCGGACGTAGAAAAAATAACGAAGAATTTTTTAACATTTTGCATAGATCCGACCTGCGAAATGATAAGCACAGAAATTAACAGGAAAAGGTATGGAAAAGAGGAAATACAGAAAGGGAACTATGTAAAAATTGACACTACAACAATCATGCACGCAGATGTGTTTGAAGTCGCGGAAAAAATAGACAAATTAATAGCCAGCGGAATGTACTGTGTCGACGAGCTGAGAAAAAAAGTGGGAGATCACGAACTGAACACAGAGGAAAGCAGAAAACATTTTATAACAAAAAATTACGAAGAACTGAAAGCAGTGAAAGGAGGTGAGGAAGGAAGTGGAGAAGAGTAAGACGAAATTTAGATTTGAGCAAAAGGCCGGAGAAAATGTATACAAATTATATATTTATGATAACGTCACTGCGTATGGAGAATGGAACTGGGAAACATGGGAATACGATGACGCGGAGACGAGCGCGAAGCATTTTCGAAAAGAACTGGAAGAGATACCAGAAACGGCAGAAATTGAGCTGCATATAAACAGCTACGGCGGAGATGTGAAAGAAGGAGTGGCGATTTATAACCTACTAAAACAGCATGGGGCACATAAAACATGCTACGTAGATGGATTTGCCTATTCGATTGCAAGCGTGATCTGCCTGGCGTGCGACAAAATCATTATGGGACTGGGGACATCAATGTTGATACACAACATGGCAATGTACGTATACGGAAACGCGGAAACGCTAAGAAAAAGCGCGGACGATCTGGATGTGCTAATGGAATCCAACCGAAAAATCTATATGGAGCGGGCAAAAAACCTGACGGAAGAAGAGTTGGCGGACATGATGGACAAAGAAACGTATCTAACGCCAGAACAGTGCCTGGAATATGGATTTTGTGACGAAATTGGAAACTACCAGGCGGACCAAGGGAGAATTAACCAGCAAGCAACAGAAAAAGTGAGACAACTACAACAGCAACTAAACGCGGTACAGTCGTTTCGGCAGGAAATGAAACAGTTTGTACAAATAAAACAAGAAGAGCCGAAAGGAAGCGAAAAAAAAGCGCTCAAAATGGTGAACGCTTTTTTTAGTGCATTCGAGAAAGGAGAATGAAATGAAAAACAAAGATTTGCTGAAGCAGGAAAACACGGAACTAATGCAAAAATTATCAGAGGCGTTAAAAAACGATGACGAAAACGCTATGGCAGAGGCGTTTACACAATTCGCAGAAGGGCTACAGGAAAAGATCGTAAAAGAATATGAAGATTTGGGGGAAAGCAGAGATGCATCCATTCTTGCGGCGAGAGGGGTAAGACAACTAACGGGAGAGGAAAAGGAGTTCTACCAGGCATGGGTTGACGCAGCGAAATCAGAAAACCCGCAGCAGGCGCTGATTGACATTCAAAAAGCAATGCCGGAAACGATCATTGACACGGTGATCGAAGACATGAAAGAGGCACACCCGCTTTTAAGTGAAATTGATTTCATAAACTGCCAGGGGGCAATAAAAATGATCGTGAACGCGGATAATATAGAACTGGCAACGTGGGACGCGCTAACCACGGAAATTACAAAAGAACTGGCTGGGAAAATCGACGAGGTTGACATGACGCTGGCGAAACTAAGCGCATTCGTCCCGGTTTCAAAGGACATGCTGGACCTGGGGCCGACATGGCTGGACAATTACGTGAGGATTATTCTGTCAGAGGCATCCGCGGGAGGATTAGAAAAAGGGATTTTGAAGGGAACCGGAAAGAACCAGCCAATTGGCATGTGCAAAAACCTAAAAGGTTCCGTACAGTCTGGCGTATACCCGGACAAAGAAAAAGTAGAACTGACAAGCCTTGATGTGCTGGAATATTGCAATGCGGTAGCGCCATTGGCGGAGAAGGAAGAAGGGGGATACAGGGCAGTCCCGGAAGTTATGCTAGTGACGAACCCGGTAGACTATATTCAGAGAGTGGTGCCGTCATCGACGGTGAGAGCGACGGACGGAACATATAAAAACAATATATTCCCGTACCCGACAAAAGTAATCCAGTCAGCGGTACTGGATAAGGGAGAAGCCATCCTGGGATTGCCCAAAAAGTATTTTATGGGGGTTGGAGCAGGAAAATCCGGAAAGATTGAATATTCGGATCAGTATCAATTTTTAGAGGATAACCGCGTATACCTGACAAAACTATACGGGATGGGACGGCCGAAAGATAACAACGCATTCATCTATCTGGATATTTCGAAAATGGAACCGGCGGCATTCAAGGTAGAAGTAATCAACGACGGAGTGACAGTAACGGACCAGGAGGAATAAAAAAATGGACGAGTTGTTGGGAGCGGTAAAAAACTACCTGGATATCACATACGAGGACGACCAGACGGATGAGAAGTTGAAAGGAATCATAGAAAGGGGGAAAGCGTATCTGGATGACGTGGCGGGGGAAAAGCAAGACTACGAAAAAGAAGAAGCGCCAAGAATGCTACTACTAGATTATTGCAGATATGCAAGAGATAGCGCGCTGGAATTGTTCGAGGAAAATTTTGGAGCGGATCTAAGATCCCTGAGAATGGAAGCGCAGGTGAAGGATTATGCAAAAAGAAAAGGCTACATCTGAAACATTCAATGATGGAACATGCAGCATAAGGATCATCGACGAAGATGGGAACGCAGCAGAAGAAAAAGAACACCTAAGATTCCAGGAACGGACCATCGGGGTAAAAAGACACTACGAGGCAATGACAGCAAAAGCAAAAATAGACAGGCTGATAAGAGTGCCGCAAAGACCGTGGCTAACGACGGAATATCTTGTTGTGATCGAGGGGGAAGTGTACGAGTTGGAGCAAGTGCAAAAGATAGGAGACACAAAACCAAAGACAAACGATCTATCCCTACGCATAACCAGGCAAAGGAGGGTGACAAGTGGCAAAACTGGACATCAGGGGACTAAATGAACTGATGGCAAAGCTAGACAAATTAGGAAAATTTGAAGAAGTCGCGCCGAAAATGCTGGAAGAAGCAGTTCCGATCCTGGAAAAAGAGGTAAGGAAAGAAGCGGGAAAACACAAAGACAGCGGAGACATGGAAAAGTCGATCAAGAGAACGGGGGCAACGGCAGGAAGGAACGGAGGCTATTTCATATCAGTAAGGCCAACGGGAAAAGACTGGAAAGGAGTAGAGAACATGGCAAAGGCGGTATGGTTGGAATTTGGTGTGAAAGGAAGAACTGCAAGCCCGTTTATGACCACGGCAGTCCTGAACGCAGAACCAAAAGTGATGGAAAAGATGAGAGAAGTCTATATAAGGGAGATGGGAAGGTGAGATCAGATGAAACATTAAAGGAAACATTGGAAAAAACAGGGCTGCCGGTAAAATATTATCAATACAAAGGAACAAGTGAAGAATATATCGTATACAACGAAGAAGACGAAAGGTGTACAAACCATGCAGACGATCAGCCGGGGGCGGTATCGCTGTGGTGGCAAGTACACCTTTTCGCGCCAGAAACGTATGATTTTCGAAAAGAAAAAAGAAAAATCAGAAACCTGCTGATAAAGGCGGGGTTCGGAGTAAGAGACGCAAAAACAATATACGAAGAAGAAACAAGAATCGTACATGTGGTTATATCATGTAACGCAGTGGAAGAAATGGAGGAATAAAAATGGCAAAAGTAGGATTAAAATACCCGGTGGCGGCGAAGCTAAATGAAGCGAACGGGACATATTCGGAAGGTTTTGTAATCGCGAAAGCGATCAAGGCAACGGTGACGGCGAACAACAATGACGTAAAGCTCTACGCAGATGATGGGGTGGCGGAATCTGACAAGTCCTTCAAAGACGGGGCAATATCGCTAAATGTAGACGATTTGACACAAAAAGTATACGCGGACTTGCTGGGACATAAATACACGGAGGCAACGGAAGGACCGGAGCCGCCAGAGGCACCGGAAACGGTAGTGGCATCGACAAATGATGTCGCACCATATCTTGGGGTTGGATTTTACGGGGCTGTAAAGAGAAACGGGAAAACCATTTACCTGGCAAAATGGTTGAAAAAGGTGCAATTTGCAGAGCCGAGCGACGAAACGGACACGAGAGGGGAAACAGTGACGTTCCAGACACCGACCATCGAAGGAAGTGTATTCAATACGGAAGATGGAAGCTGGAAAGAGCAGGTGGAATTTGCGGAAGAGGCAAAGGCGAAGGAATGGCTGAATGAAAAAGTAGGGATCGCGGAAGAAGCGTCGGTAATGGCGGCAAAGACAACGGTGCAGACAGCGGCAAAAACAGCGGCAAAAACGACAAAAAGTGAACAGGAGAAGTAAATGAGCAGTTTAAAACCGGATGGAGAGTTGCTGAAAATAGAAGGTGTGGAGAGAAGGGTACTCTTCACCCTGAATGCGATAGAAGAAATCCAAGAAGAATTTGACGCAAGCCTGGAAGAGGTCATCAATGCGCTAACGGATAAAAGGGAAGCGGCAAAGACATTAAAAACGGTGCTGTCAATATTGCTAAACGACGAAGCAGAAAGAAAAAAGGAAAAAGAGCTAAAAACATACACGCCGAAAGAGGTCGGATGGCTGATAAACGAAGACAATATGCAAAATGCCGTGATAGCAGTGTTAAAGGCATATGGTATGTCGCTACCGGAACCGGACGAATTTGAAAACCCAAAAGCGAAGGGCGGGAGACGGAAAAAATAAACGTCCCCCGCCTAATCTATATCGGATGTAAGATATTGAATTTTACACAAGAAGAAGTCATGGAAATGACGCTGAGAAAATTTTTTCTGATCTACGACGAACATCTATACCTAAACGGAATAAGAGAAGAAGAGGTAACGGTAGACCAAATTTTCTAAAAAATGCATTGACTTTCTGTGACACAATATATATAATATATTTGTGGCACAGAAAGTTGGTGATAAAATGAAAAGTGGAAGGCCCAAAATTGAAAAGCCGAAAGCGGAAATTATAAAAGCAAGAATAAACAGAGAAGAGCTGAAGAAGATAGAGGAATACTGTCAAAGAAAAGGGATCAGCAAAACAGAACTGATTCGAAGGGCAATAGAAAAAATAATGGGGGAAGAGGAATGAAGAAAATGGAAGCGATATGGGTAATTATAGGACTAATTATGAGTATTATATTGGGGCCGCTGTGGGTGCCGGTACTCATGGTGGGATTGCTGCTCATGTGGATCTATTATAAGCAAAAAGGAGAACGATTTTTAGTTTTTTGGAAAAAGTGGCAAGGACTATATTACCTGGCAAGTATTTTATGTTTATTTAGATTTTGGACATTCGTTCCTATATTTATTTTTATAGGACTGGCAATAGATTACGCGGTAAAAGTAACATATAAATAAAATGAACAAAAAAGGACTTTTGCAAGAGCAAAGGTCCTTTTTTTGTTGGGAGGGGAGAAAGAATGCAAGGGCAATACGATATCGGGGCCATCATACGGCTGGACGGAGAGGGAGAGTTTAAGGCGGCGGTGACGAATGTAAACCGGAGCCTAAATACAATGAAAGCGGAGCTGACCATCATAAAAGAACAGTACAACGGTCAAGCGAATGGGATAGAAGCGCTATCAAAAAAACAAGAAATCTACGCGAAAATACTGCAAGAGCAAAAGAATAAAGTAGAGAGAACAAGCGAAGGACTAGAAAACGCTAAAAAAGTATATGCTGACCTGGGAGAAAACGTAAAAAAAGCAAGCCAAGCCCTGGAAAACGAGCGAAAAAAGCTGAATGAAATGAAAGCGTCGGCGGACGGGTCATCCGATGCGATGCAAAAACAAGAGCAAAAAATAGAAGAACTGCAAAGAGCGCTGATGAAGGGGAACGCAAATTACGAAAAGCAGGCCGGAAGGATCAAAGATTGGGAGGCGAAATTAAAAAACGCGGAAGCCCAAGTGATAAAAGCGAACAAGCAGCTTGACGAGAACGCGAAATATCTAAAAGAGGCGAAAAACGCGACAGACAAGCACGCGACAAGCATAGATGGATATGGAAAAAAAGTAAAAGAAGCGGAAGAAATTACGGTGCGCTGGAACGAGGCGATGAAAGCCGGAATTGCCGGAAGAGCTGTGGAAGCGGGAGTAGGCGCGCTGGAAGAAGTGGGGAAAGCCACGCTGGGAGCGGCGGTTGACGCGGAAAAAGCAGAAAAGCAAATAGAGGCCAGTGCGGAAGCGTCTGGGAAAGCGCTGGAACAATACAAAGACGTACTAAAAGAAGTGTATGCGGAAAATTACGGAGACAGCCTGGAAGATGTATCGGAGGTAATTACAAAAGTAACCCAAAATCTGGGCGAACTGGACAAAGAAGATCTAAGGAATGTCACGGAAAACGCGATCACGCTAAGAGATACATTCGATATGGACCTAAACGAAACACTACGCGGGGCAAAAAATCTGATGTATCAATTCGAACTAAGCGCAACGGAAGCATTCGATATGATAGGGGCGGGGGCAAAAGCAGGTCTAAATTACACGGATGAACTGGGAGACAACATATCGGAATACGGGGGGAATTTTGCCCAGGCCGGATATTCAGCAAAAGAATATTTCCAACTATTGGAAAACGGAACGGACAACGGCGCGTATAATTTGGACAAAGTGAATGACGCAATCAACGAGGTGACAAACCGTCTGGCGGATGGAACGGTAGAAGATTCGATTAATATATACAGCGAGGGAACGCAAAACCTGTTCAGGGAATGGCAAAACGGAGGAGCGACACAAAAGCAGGTCATAGATTCCATCGTAGCGGATATCGGGAACTGCAAAAACGAACAAGAAGCCCTAACGATGGCGGCAACCGCGTTCGGAACAATGGGGGAAGATGGGAACCTGAAATTTGTGGAATCCCTAACGAGCGTAGGAAACACGTTTGAAAACGTGAAAGGGAAAATGGAAGAAATCAAGTCCGTAAAATACGACGATATAGGAAGCCGAATAACAGAAATCGGAAGAAGCATACAGATGCAACTCATAAACAGGCTTGAACAGGCACTTCCGATCGTAAAAGACGGACTGGAAATAATAGACGAAAACCTGGATCTAACCATTGCAGGGGTAACGGGGCTGGGAACGGCGGTCGGACTGAACAAATTGTTCAAGTCCGGTTTTTTTACGTCCGCAATTGACGGAGCGGCAGCCCTGGCAAAAGGGCTGGGAAAGGCCGAAGCGGCACAAAAATTGCTAAATCTAACCACATCAGCAACACCATGGGGGGCAATAGCGGGAGCGATTGGAGTAGCAACGGCAGCGCTGGTGGCCTACGCGATCGCGACAAATGACGCAAAGACAGAAGCGGAAAAACAGGCGGACGAGATAGAGAGAATAGCGGATGCATCAAACGATTTAAAAAATAAAATACAGGAAAGTAAGGAAGTGTTTGAAGAAACAAAGGGAAGCGTAGAGGCAGAAAACGGAGCGCTGCAAATCATGGCGAACCGATTGTACGAATTATCAGGAAGCGAAGAGGCATCGAACGGGAAAAAAGCCGAAATGAAAGCCCTGGTAGACCAACTAAATGAGGCAATGCCGGAGCTGAATCTTGCAATTGACGATCAGACAGGAAAACTAAACCAGGGGAAAGAAGCGGTAGACGCATACATAGAAAGCCTGAGAAAAGAAGCGGTGGCGGAAGCGTTTGGCGACAGAATAAAAGAAATGTCGACGCAGATCGCGGAAGCGGAAATTAACATGGCGGAAGCGGAAAAGAAAAAAGCGGAAGCGACAGCAGCACTAAAAGAGGCAGAAGAGGAAAGGGACAGACTGTTAGAAAAAAACCCGGAAGTGACAGATGCGGTCAGTTTGAAAATCGAAGAGCTAAACCAGCAAATAGCACTATACAAAGAAAACGCAAAAAAGTGCAATGAGGTCATCGAAGAACAAAATGGGATCGCGAAAGACAACGAAAAAGAAATGGAATCGCTATCCGGGACCATAGAAAAAGTACAAGAGAAAACGGAAGGAGCGACAGAAGCCCAAAAACAATATACGCAAACGGTAGACGCGTCTGCGTCATCAACAGAAGCGCAAAAGGCTGCGTTAGAGTCCATGCAAGAAAAGTACGAAGAAATAAAAGATTCGATACAGCAGAGCATGGAAAACAAAATCAACCTATTTTCCGCGTTTGAGGGTGGGGACGAGGCGAGCCTAGATGAAATGCTGGAAAACCTGGAATCGCAATTAGAAGGGTTGGAAGGCTGGAAGTCAAATATGGAACGACTGGCAGCAGAGGTAGGAGACACGATAGGACCGGAACTATATCAATACCTGTCGGATCTTGGGCCGGAAGCCGCAAACGCAGTAGACGAAATGGTAGAAGCGCTAGACAGCGGAGACGAAGAAAAGCTGGAAAAGATATCAAAAAAATACGCAAAAGTGCTAGACATATCGGAAGAAGCGTCGGAGCAAATAGCAAACGCAAAAATGGCAATCGAAGCAGCGTTGGGAGAACTTGGGTCTTCCGAGATGGATTTTAGCGACTTGAGAGAATCAATAGATGAGGCGGTGCAATCAGCGGCAGAAGGATGGAACGGATTGCCGGACGAGACAAGGGCAGCCCTGGAAAGAGCGATACAAACAGCAAAAGAATGCGGAATCCAGATCCCAGACGGATTAGCGGACGGAATTAGGAATGGAGAGATCAGCCCGCAGCAAGCAATAGAGCAGCTAAACGGAAGCCTACAAGGACAATTTGCGTTTTTGTCAAGCCTGGCACAAGAAGCGGGAATACAGATCCCAGCAGACATACAAACGGGAATCGCGCAAGGAGGAAGCGCAGCCATACAAGCCATGCAGGAGCTTGTGGGTTTGCTGACACAAGAACAACAAAAAGGAGAACAGCCATCCCAGGACGCGGGGAGAAAAAATATGCAAGCGGCCGGGAGCGGAATGGCATCCCAGGCGGCGAACGTATCGGCATCAGCAGGAAACGTCATGCAGACAGCGGCGAATACGGCGAACGCATACAGGGATTCGTTTTATCAGGTGGGAACCAATGTTATGGCCGGAACGGTGGCCGGAATGGCGGCAAATTCCCCGGCGGTGGCGAACGAAGCGAGAAGAGCAATGGCGAACGCGTTGCAGGCGGCAAAAAACGAAGCGCAGGTAAAATCACCGGCGCGAAAGTGGAAAAAAGAATTAGGAGAAATGCTGACAAAAGGAACAGCAGAAGGAATTAAAGACGGAACGAAAGATGCGGAAAAAAGCGCGAAAGATATGGCGGCATCAACGCTAAAAGCCGCAGAAAAAGAACTGGAAATCAATTCGCCGTCAAAAAAATTTAGGGAAAAGGTTGGAAAACAAATAACGGCAGGGACAGCGTTTGGAATAAGGGACAACAAAAAAGCGGCAGAAAAAGAAGCGGAGAAAATGGCAAAAGATGTTTACAGGGCTGCGGAAAAATGGATAAAAAAGAACGGAAAAACAAAAGGAACAGGATTAAAAGGAGCGCAAAATGAAAAATATTATTGGGAGCAAGTAAAAAAACATCTAAAAGAAGGGACGGACGCATACGAAAAAGCGGAGAAGAAGATAAGTGAAGCAAAGGAAAAAATAGAAAAAAAGAGGGATGAAATACAAGAAAAAAGAGAATACGGGCTATCCGGGAACGGGTTGGATGCGTACAAAACATATTATGATGTGTCGGCAAAAGCGGAAGAGCAGTATTGGGACATCGTCAGAAAACAATTCAAAAAGGGAACGCAGGAGCGGATAGAAGCAGATCAAAAGTATTTCGAAGCAAAAGAAGATTACAACGAAAAGAGAAAAGAACTAGAGGACGATTATCTGGAAAAATGCAGCGACGTGCAAGAAAAGCTAACAGAACAAATAAAAGACCTAACGTCTGAATACGAAGAGGCGTTTGAAGATCGAAAAAAGTCAATCAAAAATTCATTCGGGACGTTTGACGCATTTGAGAGCGAAGCGGAATCGCCGGAAACACTGTTAAAAAACATGCAATCCCAGGTGGCCGGATATGCGCTGTGGATGCAACAGTTAGAAGAGCTATCGTCAAAAGGAATCCTAAATTCTACGTTCATGGAAGAACTGAGGGAGATGGGGCCGGAAGCTGCGGCAACAATACTATCATTAAACATGATGACAGAAGAGCAGCTAAAACAAGCAAACGAGGCGTGGGAAGAAAAAGACAGGCTGGCAGAAGCGCAAGCGCAAAGAGAAACCGAAGCAATCAGAAAACAAACAGAAGATAAAATAAAAGAACTGAAAAAAGCCGCACAAGAGGAAATGGACGCGTATAAAAAAGAGTATGAAGCTGCATCAGAACAATTATCGGCCGCGATAGAAAAACCATTAAAGAACCTGGCAAAGAAAGCAACGAAAATAGGGGAGAACGCGACCGCGAAATTAATAAGCGGGATCAAAAACGGAGCAGAGAAAAAGTCGACAGAAAAGGAACTAAAAAAGGCCACAGAGCAGATTGCGCAGGGAATGAACGATCTGCCGGCGAAAGGAAAAGATATAGGAAAGCAAATGCTGGCTGGAATTTTAGAAGGACTGTCAAACAAACTGACGATTCAGGCGGGGGCGGAATCGTTCATAGAAGAACTGGAAAAAGCAATCAAAAAGTCAGCGGAAATCAATTCACCGTCAAAAAGATTCAGAAGAAGTATAGGACCGCATATCCCTGAGGGAGTGGCAGAAGGAATTAAAGACGGAACGAAAGATGCGGAAAAAGCCGGGACGGAGATGGTGCAATCCGTACTGGAAAGAACAAAAAACGCAGCAAAAGAAAGATGGGAAGGGGTGGCGGCATATGCAAAAAGCATCAATGCGGGCGCGAGAATAGACGCATTAAATACATTGGTGTCAACACCGACGCAAATGACGAACATAACGGTAGATAACGCGGGGGTAGAGGAAGTGATGGGGGAAATCGTGGCCGGATTGATGGATTTAAAAAATGCAGTAAAAGGGCTGAGAGTGGTTTTAGACACAGGAGAAACGGTAGGCAGAATCAGCGAAAAAGTAGGTAACGAACTGGCAGCAAGGGCAAGGAGGTGGAGCAGGTGACAATAGACGGGGTAGACATATCGGAATTTGGGGCAAGGCAATGGAATGTAAAACCGGAACATCAAACGGTGGAAAATAAAACGGAATGGCCAGAAAAATTTCTAACACCGATATTTTTGAAAAGCGATTTCGGGCTAAAAAAGTATGAGGTAACGCTACTAATAAAAGGAACATCAAGGGATGATATATGGAAAAAAACAGGACTGATACTACAGATGTTATCAAAACCGGCAGATATAAAACTGGACGGATTCAATAATACATTCCGGTTTGCTTTAACTGGGCATTCCCAAAACGAAGACAGCAAGAAAAGATTTCATACATTAACATTGGAACTGGAAGGATACGAATACGGGGAAGCGGTATCTTTTGGGGGGATCACGGAAGTAGAAGAAAATTTTAAGCACACCAGTCAAGCAAGCGCACCGTCCCCATGTAGGCTGACGATCCAACTATATTGTTCAACGTCGCTGTTTACGTATAACTGGATCGGAATAACCGGATTGACCAAAAAGCCAAACGGAGAAGACACAGAGATCAGAGTGAAAAATCTGAAATCGGAGGGGGCGAAAGAAGAAATTGTTATAGACGAAACGGGAAATGTAACATTTGAAGGGGAAAATAAAAACATAGATGTAGAAATATTCGGGGTGCCACATATAATGCCGGGAGAAAATAAAATAGAGTTTCGGACGGCATCAAACAAACAGGTGCCAAACGTGGCAACGATAGAATATAGACCAAGATTTTTGTAGGAGGGAAAATGCTGCTAAAAATAATCAATCGGGAGAGGGCAGAGGCCTATCACGTAGAATGCAAAAATGTAAAGATAGAGAGCAGACTGTCCCCGTGGGAGAGGATTTTGAGTTTTGACGTTTATGCAAACGGAAACGAAGGAAAGGTTGCGTGCGAAAATTACGTAGAAACGGAAACGGACGAATATGTAATAAAAGAAGTAAAACAAACCGGAGAGGAAATAAGCGTAGTGGCAAATCTAAACCTGGAAGGGCTGGAAAGTGAAGCAATGCAAGGATCGTCCGGGAGTGTACAGCCGATATCGGTGTATTTATATACGATGTTCGCCGCGTCGGACACGGAATGGGAATACGGGGTAGAGGGGATAACAAAAGAAAGAAGGGTGAACATAGGGAAAGCCACACTGATAGAGGGCATTGAGAAAATATGTGATGCGTTCCTGTGCGAAATGCGATACGACACAATAAATAAAATAGTACATTTTGAAGAAAAAATAGGAACGGACAAAGGCGCACATTTCTTGCCGGGGCTAAACCTGAAAGAGCTAACCAAAAACGCAGATACGAATGATTTTGCGACGCAAATATATCCGGTAGGGGCAGACGGATTGACCATAGAAACGGTAAACGAAGGGGAAAAAATATTAAAAAACAATGAATATTCCAACAAAAAAATAACGGTCATATGGGAAGACGATAAGTATACAGACGCACAAGCGCTAAAAGAGGATGCAGAATACAAGCTGAGCGAATTGGCAAAACCGAAAACATCATATTCGTGCAAAATTATCGACCTAGCCAGCGTAGGCCCGGGATATGAATACCTAAAATACGGAATTGGAGATATTATAACAATCCCAGATGGGGGGACGCTGGAAAAGCAAAGAATAGTAAAAACCGTCGAATACCCGGAAGAACCAGAAAAAAATGAATGCGAATTATCGAATACAACAGTCAGCTTTGAGGATATGCAAAAAAAACTAGAAAATGCAGTACAAGAAGCAGAAGAGGCTGTAAGCGGCGGAAACATCGTCATAAAAGAAGATGTAGAAAAGGCAAAACAAGAAGTGGTAGCACAAATGAATAATTCCGGGAATGCAGCAACGGCAACAAAACTAAAAACAGAACGGACGATAGATGGAATAAAATTCGGAGGTGATAAAAACATACACCATTTTGGGACATGCTACACGTCTGCGACGGCAATATCAAAAACAATGGATATTACGGGGTTTGCGCTGGGAACGGGGGCGAAAATCGCAGTGCATTTTCTAAACGGAATATCTGTAGACAACGCAACACTGAACGTGTCGGGAACAGGGGCAAAAGAAATAAAACATAAAGGGAAAAATATCAAAGCGGGTGCGATACCAAAAAATACAATAATAGAAATGGTATACAACGGATCGTGGCAAGTGATTGGAGAACTAAATTGCGAAGGAACTGCGGCGGATTTTTTTGGCACCAAAAACCTGAACGACTACACAATTCCGGGGAAATATGTGTGCCATGTGTCACCAGGGGATACGTGGCAAAATGCCCCTAATGGATGGGTGACAAGCTGGCTAGATGTATACGAAAATGGAAGGGTCATGACACAGGTGGCGACCGAATACGAAGGGAGCAATATCTACATAAGGGGATATTATGAAAAGTGGTCTGCATGGAAAAAGATAACGAGCGAATACGCATAAGAAGGGAGAAAAAAATGGCGGAAGTAAAAATGATGATTAGAAATCCAACAACAGCGGAAGGAACAACGGTATATGAATTTGAAAAGCAGGGATACATATTCGTAATAAAAAATTTCACGGAAGGAGACATTTATGTAGGGCCGGAAGGAAGTGAAAAAACGGGAGGCATTTTGATACCGGCTGGGACGGCGCAGGTATTAACGATGGGGAAAACAGATAAAATACAGATCATAGCCAAATCTGCAAGCGATAAGGGGGTAGAGGTGCAATGCATACGCTACTAGATGACTATATTACCGGAATGGGATTTGTAGGAATAGAGCCAGGTGTACTATACCACCTGGCCCCTGTTACGCAGGGCGTGGAAACGGTATTGTCAGGAACGGGATCTGTGGCGTTGGAGAACGTAGTAGGGGACTGGGTAGATCTATCCATCCACGGCAGATCAGATCAGCAGACTACCACTGGGGCGCAGATTGTAAATTTGGAGACGTCAGACATAAACGAGTACATAGAAATCATAGACGAAATTATCACTCTAAAATCAGGCGCAACCGGGAGATTTAATTACTTCGAAATACCGGAAATAACGCTTGAGCCTGGAACATACACTATGCACATTGTCAATGTTGATGGAATGAAAAACGATGGAAATTTGCAGATTACGTTCCGTTTAAAAACAACAAATATAAACACAGATAATACAGTGGCGTCAACAAACTGGTATGTTGGCGGAAATGTACAAGGGACAAATGGCATAGGTACGACTGAAATTACCGATAAAATGACAGTCAAATATCTTGATGTCGATATAGTGAAGGGTGATTTTGCAGGGCAGAGGTTCAAGATTATGCTAAACGTCGGTTCCGCAGCCATGCCCTGGGAGCCCTACACCGGAAACCAGCCATCCCCTAACCCGGATTATCTGCAAGAAATCAAAAAATCCGGCGAGAAAACGGCACAACTGTGGGAAGGCGGGAGATTTGAATGTTCCGCAGGAGGTAGCTCATCGGGATTCATGAAAGCGCCGCAAAATGTTACAGATGCAATAAAACTGTTGCCTGATGGGGTCTACACAATAACATACACCCCACACGGCGATGGAACGATTGGCTCAGCCGCCGGAAAAGTGTCGTTTCTAAATGCGGAATCACAGCATATTTTATCGAGCGTAAATACATTTGAGATGACGGAGGATTTTAGGGCGGGAATAGCCAGTGTCGCACTGTATGGGTATTTAAATGGGGTTAATGTGGTTGATGATTTTATGCTCAACGAGGGTTCCACAGCCCTGCCTTGGGAACCGTATGGACTCAAAATCGAAACTACCATTGACAACGCAGGGTATCTAGAGCGTGGAAGCAGATCAGACCTGGTAAAAATGATTCCGCTCGAAAAAGGACACAAGTACCGGTTATTTTCCACGGACAAAAATTCAAACAAAAACACGTTTGTTTTTGCCGATCAGAATTTGACATTCGCAGGTGGAAATGCGCTGTATTCATACGGCATCAATAAGGGTTATGTTAATACTAACGGCACCGGAATAGTATCCGGGGAATGTCGGTTGAAAGGTGCATGGAATCCGGCTGTAGAATTTACGGCAACAGAGGATGGATTATATCTATATTACGGCCTAAACAGTTCAGGGCTATCTGATGATGAGGTCTGGGTGTGGACAGGAGACGGCTATCTAACCGACACCCCATATCAGAAACAGACCATCACCACCTACACCCCAAACGGTTTGCCCGGAATCCCGGTTACTTCCGGTGGCAATTACACGGATGAAACGGGGCAGCAGTGGATAACTGACGAAATTGATTTCGGACGCGGGAAGTATATACAACGGGTGGCACACTATGCGTTTGACGGGAGCGAAATGTGGAGAGCGGACGGAGCAACGCAAGAAGATGGATATACCTGCTATTATTACCAGGACACCAGTGTATCAGACGCTAGGAAATCTATGTGTTCCCACGCAGTGTTCGCGAATAAAGGTAGCGTTGATGACAATTGGGATAATGGAAAATATATTTCTGCTGGGAATTTGGCGTTTGAGGTTCGGACAAAAATGACGTTGGATGAATGGAAAAATTATTTATCCGAAAATCACGTTGAATATTATGCAATGCTAAAAACCCCAGTCGAAACCGACCTATCCGCTGCGGAAATCGAAGCGTACAAGGCCCTACATACGTATAAACCCGCCACGATCATCACGGCAAACGGGGGAGAGGTGGAATCGGGGATTACTGGGAAGTATCAGGAAGGAGAATAAAAATGAATTACGGAAAAATCATTGATGGAGTCCTGCACGTTTATGCCGTGCAAGGCGAAGGAAGAAAGCCTATTCAAGATGTTGTGCCAGAAGGGCATGAGAAAGCAAAATGCATAGAAGTTCCAGGGGGGTATAGAGATCTGGGCGAAACGATTAGCCGGGAATACGTTTATGTTACGCCAGGACAAACATTGACAGAGCAGCGGCTAGAGGCCGTAGAAGAGCAGCAGGCCGTAACGGATGCGGCGGTTCAAGAATTAATTTTAACAGTAGTGGGAGGTGAGTAAAATGGCGGCTTTTTTAGCAAAACGGATTGTTGACGGATTCCTGACGTTCGCGCAGGTCCCGGAGAGCCTAAAAGATGCCGTCCGGGAATGCCTGGAGGCCGAGGGCAGGGGAGACCTGGCAGTAGAAGAAGCACAGAAAGGGGAGTAAAAAATGGACAAGTTATACATGACTATTCAGGGAGCGGCCACGGCAGTGGCGGCATGGATCAGCGCAAAACTGGGGATTTTATTCCCAGTTTTAGGGGTACTGCTGATTTTGATGGTAATTGACTATCTGACCGGGATGGCGGCCAGCAAAGTGGAAGCGATTGACCACCCCGACGATTCGTCCTATGGGTGGAGCAGCAAGAAAGGAGCAAAAGGGATCCTGAAAAAGGTGGCGTACATGTGCGTGATCGCAGGGGCTATGGTATTAGATTATATCATTACAGTGCTGGGTAGCCAGATCGGTATTGACATCAATGTCAAAGCGTTTTTTGGGCTGCTGGTGGCAATCTGGTACATACTGAATGAATTGCTATCCATAGTGGAAAACGCGGGCAGGATGGGCGCAGGCGTACCGGAATGGCTAATGAAATACATAGCGGTGCTGAAAGGCAAAATAGATGAAAAAGGGACGCA
>ERZ1643249.2015-NODE-2015-length-19567-cov-6.882380_pt1 | contig 19567 bp, 14 predicted proteins | sample MGYA00579263_ERZ1643249 | MGnify/ENA primary metagenome ERZ1643249 (study PRJEB29033, sample SAMEA4952264) | chicken gut metagenome | biome: Broiler Chicken; feature: Gastrointestinal Tract; material: Caecum | place: Ireland | collected 2018 | study: Broiler... | reverse complement strand
AGACTGACCACACCCAAACTGAAAAACGCGCAGCAGCACAACGAGCGCGAAAAAGGATCGTATGTCAACCAGGATATAGTCCCGGAACGTGCCCACTTAAACGTCCATTTCAAAAAACCGGACGGCGGCTACCTGGAACAGTTTGAACAGATGGAGGCAGACGGGATGATCTCCACACGCGGCATCAAGGAGGACGCTTTCCGCTATGGGGAGCTGATCTTCGATGTGAACTCCGCCTACTTTTTCAACCATGGCGGATATGACTTCGCAAAACAATTTTACCACGACGCCTACCAGGCTGCAATCAAAATCGTGGGCGGCGAACAGTACATTCTGTCGGCGGTCATGCACGCCGACGAGCGCAACCGGGCTATGTCCGAGGCATTGGGGCAGGATGTGTACCACTACCACCTTCATGTGGTCTATGTGCCGGTGGTGGAGAAGCAAATCCGTTGGTCCAAACGCTGCAAGGACAAGTCGCTGGTGGGCAAGGTAAAAGAAACGGTCATGCAGGTCAGCATGAGCAAGAAGTGGGCATCCAAGCCGGTTCTGGATGAGACCACCGGCGAACCGCTGAAAACGGCGAAGGGTAAGCCTGTTCTCAAAAAATCGTACAGCGTGTTGCAGGACGATTTCTTCCAGTATATGCGTGAGGCCGGGTACGCCGATGTGGAGCGCGGTGAGCGCGGCAGCTCCGAGGAACATCTGACGGTGACGCAGTTTAAGGTGGAGAGAGAGCAGGCGCGGCTGGCGGAGCTGCAAACAGAAAAATCGGAGGTTCAGGCGGAGATCGGCCAGCTTCGGACAGATAAGGCCGAGGCTGAAAAGGCGGCCAAAGAAGCGCAGACGGAACTCCGGCTGCTGGCTCCCAAGCTCAAGAGCATGGAGAAGCTGGCGGCTGAGTATTCTTCCGACCCGGAGGACCTGCTGCCGCTACCCGATAGAATGGAGTCCGCCAAATCCTACCGGGAGAAAAAGTCCAAACCGCTGTTGGAGAAGATCGTCAAGGTGGTGCGCTCCGTTTACCGGGCTTATCTGGATGTCTGCCAGAAATTTGAGCTGTTGCAGCGCAAATATGATACGGAGGTTCCGTATTTGAAAAAGCAGTTGGCCGAGGTCAGGGACGAAAATGCGGAATTGCAGGAAACCGCCAGAGACTATGACCGGCTGTGCCGGGCCTATGGGCCGGAGCGGGTAGCCGAAACGGTGGCCGCTGTTAAGCGGCAGGAACAGGCGGAAAAAGAGCAGAAACGCAGTCAAACGCGGCGGTATAACCGGGATGAGCGGTAATGTAGACCTGTGAAAATAGGATTTTTGGGGATAGAGGCATCTGAATCCTACTAAATATATTAACAATGCATACGACAAGAGTGAAAACGATGCCGCAGGATATGATCTTGTAAAACAGCGCTAAGCTGGCGAGGTAAAATGAGATGATGGGTTATAGTAACTATGACCTGCATCCGTGGCAACACAATGGCAACAAAAAATCAGATAGCCCTTACTATCTGAATAATGAAAAGAATACCAATAATCTGAACTAAATCTCATAAACAAATCTGTTTAGAAAACTTCTGAAAGGAGCGAGTGGGAATGAGCCAACAAAGCCGGCAAAGCATTGCGTCGCAATGCTTTGCCGGCTTTTATAATGCGATATGGAGGTAAAATGGAAATCTGGCAGAAGAATCCGACAAAGCAGATGAAACGCAGCCTGCAATGTGATATAATATGGTCCGTTAAGCAGGGGCAATATAGGGACCGCTGTTTCCCTGATTTTTGCCATGCTCTACTCTTTCTGTTAAAGGATGAAACCGTATGATTCAATATGATCCTCAACGCCGTACCATCACGCTGCATACCCGCAGCACCAGCTATCAGATGAAGATCGATGCCACCGGCGTGCTGCTTCACACCTATTATGGTGAGAAATTGCGAAAGGGAGATCTTTCCCGGCTGATTTGCCCCGAGGACCGGGGCTTCTCTCCCAACCCGGACGAGGTAGGGATGGATCGTACCTGGTCCCTGGATACTCAGCCCCAGGAGTATTCTTCCAGCGGTGTGGGTGACTTCCGGCAGCCTGCCCTGGAGGCCGACCTAGCGGATGGCAGCCACATTGTGGATCTGCGCTACGTCAGCCACACGGTTTCCGACGGCAAGTATGCGCTGGAGGGTTTGCCCGCCTTCTATGATGAGGGCGTGACTGCCCAGACGCTGACCGTGGAGCTCCAGGACAAGTGCAGCGGCCTGACGGTGGAGCTGCTGTATGGCGTTCTGGAGGAGTACGATATGATCACCCGGGCCGTCCGGGTGCGCAATAACGGGGCTGTCCCCATCCGGCTGACCCGGGTGACCTCCGCCTGCCTGGATTTCCCTGTGGGCAATCACGATTTCATTACCCTGGGCGGTGCCTATGCCCGGGAGCGGGAGCCGGTACGGGCTGCCCTCACCCAGGGGGTACACACCGCCGGCAGCATCCGGGGCGCCTCCAGCCACCAGCAGAACCCCTTCCTGGTACTGTGCGATCCGGATACCACCGAGGATACTGGCCGCTGCTGGGCCATGGCCCTGGTGTACTCCGGCAATTTCTTGGCCTCGGTGGAGCACACCCAGTTCCATGAGACCCGGATGACCATGGGGATCCATCCGTTCCACTTCTGCTGGCAGCTGGCGCCCGGCGAGACCTTTACCGCGCCGGAGGCCGCTATGGTGTTCACCCGGCAGGGCCTGGGTCATATGAGCCGCCTGTTCCACCGGGCCATCCGCCTCAATCTGTGCCGGGGTCCCTGGAAGGATGCCCGCCGTCCCATCCTCATCAACAACTGGGAGGCCACTCTCTTCGACTTCGATGCGGACAAGATCTATTCCATTGCCCGGGCTGCCAGCAAGGTAGGCGTGGAAATGATGGTGATGGACGATGGCTGGTTCGGCCAGCGCAACGACGATTTCGGCGGACTGGGCGACTGGAACGTCAACCAGGAGAAGCTGCCCGGCGGACTGGCCCCTCTGGCGGAGCGCATCAAGGGCCTGGGTATGAAGTTCGGCATCTGGGTGGAGCCGGAGATGGTCAATGAAAACTCCGACCTCTATCGGGCCCACCCTGACTGGGCCTTCCAGGCCCCCGGCCGTCCTGTCACCCGGGGCCGGTACCAGCTGGTGCTGGACCTCACCCGTGCCGAGGTGCGGCAGTATATTCTGGACAATCTGCGGACCATGCTCAAGAGCGCTGACATCTCCTATGTCAAGTGGGACATGAACCGCAGCCTCACCGATGTGTGGAGCGCTGGTCTGCCCGCTGAGCGCCAGGGCGAGGTGTACCACCGCTTTGTGCTGGGCGTATATGAGATCCTGGAGGCCCTCCATCAGGAGTTCCCCAATCTGCTCATTGAGGGTTGCTCCGGCGGTGGCGGCCGGTTCGACTGCGGGATGCTCTACTATACCCCCCAGATCTGGTGCTCCGACAACACCGACGCCATGGACCGGCTGCGTATCCAGTACGGTACCTCCTACTGCTACCCCTGCTGTACCATGGGTGCCCATGTGTCCGCTGTACCCAACGGCCTGACCCACCGGTCCACTCCCCTCCATACCCGGGGGGTGGTGGCCGCTGCCGGTACCTTTGGCTATGAGCTGGACCTGAATGAGCTGTCTCAGGAGGAGCTGGAGGAGGTGGCGGCCCAGATTGCCGCATTCCGGTCCTACTGGGATGTGGTGATGCGGGGAGACTACTACCGCCTCACCGACCCCTTCCAGCATGAGTGCTTCTGTGCCTGGATGCACGTCTCCCCCGACCGGGAGCGGGCCGTGGTCAGTGTGGTCCAGACTCAGCGCCACGCCAATCCGGTGCGGCCCCTGCTGCGTATGAAGGGATTGGACCCGAACAAGGACTATCTGGTGGATGGCAAGGTGTACGGAGGCGACGAACTGATGTATGCCGGGCTGGCCCTCCCGTTCCTGGACGAGTGCCAGGCGGTACAGTATCAGATCAAACAGGTGTAAAAAAGAGGATCTGCTGCATAACGCAGCAGATCCTCTTTTTATATGTTACTCCAGAACCCAGGCGGCAGCCTGCCAGGGCCGGAACTCCAGCGCGCCGGGAACGGCGGCGGGGGCCTCCGCCCAGTTGGCGACGAGCAGACGGCTCTTCCGGTCCGCCAGCTCCTCCGGCAGGGCGAAGGCTGCCGGCTGGCCGGACAGGTTGCATACGGTGAGCAGGGTCTTGCCCTCCAGGGTGCGCAGGTAGGCAAACAGCTGGGGATGGTCCGGCAGGATCAGCTGGTAGCTGCCGTACACGATGAGCTCGCTGTCCGGGGAATTGCGGCGCAAGGCAATGAGCTTCTGGTAATAGTGGAACACAGAGTCCGCCCGATCCAGCTGTTCCTTGGCGTTGATCTCCCGGTAGTTGGGATTGACCATGATCCAGGGATCGCCGGTGGTAAATCCGGCGTTGGGGGAGTCGTCCCACTGGAAGGGGGTGCGGGCGTTGTCCCGGCTCTTGTAAGCGATGGCCTCCAGCAGTTCCTCCGGCTGAAAGACGCCTCGGGCGGTGAGGTCATGGTAGGCGTTGATGGACTCCAGGTCCCGGTAGTTCTCAATGGGCCCAAAGGGCACGTTGGTCATGCCCAGCTCCTCCCCCTGATAGACGTAGGGGGTGCCCTGCATCAGGTGGAGGCAGGTGGCGATGCACTTGGCCGACAGTTCCCGATACCGGGGGGAGTCGTCTCCCAGCCGGGAGACGATGCGGGGCTGATCGTGATTGCAGAAGTAGAGGCTGTTCCAGGCCACGTCCTCCAGCTCGTTCTGCCACCGGGACAGCAGCTTCTTGAGGGCTACCAGATCGATCTTTCGGGTACTCCATTTGCCGGTGACCGCGTCGCCGCCGTCCAGGTCCACGTGCTCGAACTGGAACACCATATTCAGCTCGGTGCCCTGGGCGTTGGCGTACTGCTTGGCCTGGTCGATGGTTACACCGGCGCACTCACCCACGGTGAGCAGGTCATACTTGGAGAGTACCTTCCGGCGCATCTCCTGCAAATACTCGTGGACGTGGGGGCCGTTGCAGCAGCCCAGATTGCAGGAGGCATAGGGGGCGCCGCCGGTGGGCATATCGGGCAGACCCTCCCGCTTGGAGATCATGGAGATCACGTCCATGCGGAAACCGTCGATGCCCTTGTCGCACCACCAGGTCATCATGTCAAAGACGGCGTTACGCACCGCTGGATTATCCCAGTTCAGGTCGGGCTGCTTGGGGGAGAAGCAGTGGAGGTAGTACATATCGGTGGCGTCATCATAGGTCCAGGCGGAGCCGGAGAAGGCAGAGCCCCAGTTGTTGGGCTCTTTACCCGCCTTACCCTCCCGCCAGATGTAGAAATCCCGCTTGGCATTGTCGCGGGACTGGCGGCTCTCCACAAACCAGGCGTGCTCGTCGGAGGTGTGGTTGACCACCAGATCCATTACGATCTTGATGCCCCGAGCGTGGGCCTCGGCCAGCAGGCGGTCAAAGTCGGCCATGGTGCCGAACTCCTCCATAATGGCCTGATAGTCGCTGATGTCGTAGCCATTGTCGTCGTTGGGAGAGCGGTAGACGGGGGAGAGCCAGATCACATTGGCGCCCAGCTCCTTGATGTAGTCCAGTTTGCTGGTGATGCCGGGCAGGTCGCCGATCCCGTCGCCGTTGGAGTCACAGAAGCTGCGGGGATAGATCTGATAGATAACGCTCTCTTTCCACCATGCTTTGTTCATGACCAATCACTCCTCCGTGTGCAGGTACCAGGCAAAGCCGTAGGGGTAGAGCTTTACCTGCCTGAGATCATCAAAGGTCCCGCCGTAGATCAGCTCCTCAAAGGGACCCTGGTCAGCGTTGGAGACGGTGACAAATTCCTGGCTGAAATTGAAGAAGGCGATGAGCTTGCGGCCCTGGTACCACCGGCCGATGCCCAGCACCCGGCTGTCCCCGGTGTCAAAGGTCCACATCTCCGCCCGGGCGTCGAAGGCGGGCTCTGCTGCCCGCAGCTCCTCCAGCCGGCGCAGGCCGATGAACTGCTTGCCCTGGCGGGTGGTGGGATCGTGGCGCATCTTGGCCAGGTCCCACTGGAAGTCGCCCCGGTGGATGTAGCGGCTGTCGTCCCACTTCTCGCCGTCGTGGTGGTAGGAGTAGTCGTTGAGCTGCCCCACTTCGTCCCCGCTGTACAGCACGGGGATACCGCTCTGGGTGAGCATCCAGGCGTGGAGCATCAGGTCGCAGGAGATTGCCCGCTCCAGCTTGAAGGGGTCACGCTCATAGTCGGCGGCCTCCACTCCGCACAGGGAGGCGGTGGTGCCGCACAGCCGAGCGTCGCCCAGCCGGGGATCGTCGTTGTAGAGTTCGCCCCGGCTGTTGCTGCCGGGCAGCTTACCGGTAAAGAAATCATTGAGATATTTCTTGTGGGCAACCTCGTCGGTGCCGAAGTGCTCCTTCAGCCAGGGGTAGTCCAGGCCCCAGCCGATGTCGTCGTGGCAGCGCAGGTAGTTGAGGAAGAGAAAGTCCCGGGGCAGGGCGCACACCGCGTCCACCTGGTGGCGCAGCAGGGACACGTCGGCAGTGGCCAGGGTGTGCCAGGTGGTGGCCATGGTGGTCACGTTGTAGAGCATATGGCATTCCGGCTTGTCGGTGGAGCCGAAGTAGGGGGCCACCTTGGCCGGCTCCATGACCACCTCGCCCAGCAGCAGTACACTGGGGCAGACGATCTCGCACACCATACGCATCATCCGCACCAGGGTGTGGACCTGGGGCAGGTTGCGGCAATCGGTGCCCAGTTCCTTCCAGATGTAGGGCACCGCGTCCAGCCGGATCACGTCGATGCCACGGTTGGCCAGGTAGAGCAGGTTCTCGGTCATGTCGTTAAATACCATGGGGTTGGCGTAGTTCAGATCCCACTGGTAGGGGTAGAAGTTGGTCATGACCACCTGCTTGCAGTCGTCCAGCCAGGTAAAGCTGCCGGGGGCGGTAGTGGGGAAGACCTGGGGCACTGTCTTTTCGAACTCCCGGGGGATATCCCAGCTGTCATAGAAGAAATAGCGCTCCCGGTAGCCGGGCTCGCCTGCCCGGGCCTTTTTGGCCCACTCGTGGTCCTCGCTGGTGTGATTCATGACGAAATCCAGACAGAGGCTGATGCCGTCTTTCCGGCAGGAATCCGCCAGGTGCTCCAGGTCGGCCATGGTGCCCAGCTCGGGCTGCACCTTCCGGAAGTTGGAGACGGCGTAGCCGCCGTCGCTGCGGCCCTTGGGGCTCTCCAGCAGGGGCATCAGATGGAGATAGTTGACCCCGCACTCCTTCAGATAGGGCAGCTTCTCAGCCACCCCATTGAGGGTGCCGGCAAAGGCGTTGGTGTAGAGCATCATGCCCAGCAGTTCCCGGCGGCGGTACCAGTTGGGGTCGGCTTCCCGCTGGGCGTCCTGCACCCGCAGGTCGGCCTTGCGGTCCTCCCAGCTCCGGCGGAGCATCTGGGTAAAGTAGTCAAAGGCGCCCAAATCGCCGTGGTACAGCTCGCAGTAGAGCCACTTCAATTCATCGTAGTGCCGGGCCAGACGGTGCTCAAAGACGGAGAAATCCGCTCCGATCCCCACCTGGGCGGGGGTTAGTGGTGCTGCCGCCTTGGTTTTCTTTTTGGGTTTGGACGCCTTGGGGACGGTTGTCTCCGCCGCCTGCTGAATCAGCCGGTCGGTCTGTCCGGCGGTGGTCGGGGCGGCTTCCTTGGTCTGCTTACGCTTCATGGGTGTTGTCTCCTTCCTCCAGCTCCGCCATGGTGGGCATGGCGGGAATGGCTCCGCTGCGGGAGCAGGTCTTGGAGGCCGCCCGGTTGGCAAAGGCAAGGATGGCTTCCAGTTCCGGGGCAGTCAGGCCCTCCAGGGGCTTTTCGCCCCGGCTCACCAGACGGCTGAGCACTGCGCCCAGGAAGGTGTCCCCGGCGCCGTTGGTATCGGCCACAGTAGTGGCTACGCCGGGCACCAGGCCGGTCCGGCCCTGCCAGCGGTAAAAAGCGCCCTTGTCGCCCAGAGTCACAAGGATCAGGCGAATCCCTTCAGCCTCCAGCCGATGGGTTCCCTCTTCGGGATTGTCGGTGCCGGTGATGAGAGGCAGCTCCTCGTCGGACAGCTTGAGCACGTCCACCAGGGGCAGGGGCTTCTTCATCCACTCCACCGCCTCCGCCTGGCTGTTCCACAGGGCGTCTCTGTAGTTGGGATCGTAGCTTACCAGCACACCGGCCTCCCGGGCTCTCTGTGCGGCAAAGAGGGTGGCCTCCCGGGCGGGACCGGCGGTCAGGCTGACCGAGCCAAAGTGGAGCACTTTGCTTCTGGCGATCAGCCCAGTGTCCACCTCTTCCGGCTTCAGGTTGCAGTCTGCCCCCCGCACAAAGCGGAAGGAGCGCTCGCCGGTGTCGGACACGGCCACCACAGCCATGGTGGTGGCAGCATCGTCGGTCCGCAGGCCAGACACGTCTACCTGGTTCTCAGTCAGTACCCGGGTCAGGTAGGCGCCGAATCCGTCCTGGCCCACCTTTCCGATAAACGCGGTATTGGCCCCCAGCCGGGCGGCAGCCACTGCTACGTTGGCAGGTGCGCCGCCGGGATTGGCGGCAAACAGCGGTACCTTTTGCACATTGACCCCGGTCTGGGTCAGGTCGATCAATACTTCGCCAATGGCGGTAATATCCATCATGGACAATCCTTCCCTTTCTCCTTGAAATAGGTCCTCAGCCGTCCTCCCTGAGGGTAAGCAGCTGCTCCACCGGACCTTCCAGCCGGTCCTTCAGGCCGTATACCACATGGCTGACCACATAACGGCCGCCGTCCACAAATATCTCGATCAGATGGTCGTCTACAAATATATCCAGCTGGCAGCAATCCTCGCCCAGCGCCGGAGTCTGGGCGGTGGTCCGATAGTTGGGCAGATGGGGGAATACCTGGCTGCGGTCGGTGACGATCCGGCCGTCCTCCAGCGCAATGCGGTAGCCGCACACGTCCAGCACGTCCCCGGACCGGAGGACGGTTTTCAGCCGGAAGGGACGGTTACGCACCGCCTGGTCCCAGCTACCGTCCACAGGACGGAAAAGCCCTTCCACATTGGGGTGGGGGACAAAGCAAACCTGACCCTGCCGCAGCTCCAGCACCCGGGGCAGGCTCATCATGCCGTTCCAGGGGCCCCGGCCGTCTCCAGGGTCAGCCGCCGCCTGGGGCATCCGCATCCAGGCAATCAGCACCCGCCGGCCCTCGCTGTCCAGAGTGGTCTGGGGAGCATAGAGGTCCAGCCCGTAATCCACAAATTCCAGCGGCCCTTTGAGTGACAGGGTACAGGTCTGGTGGTCGAAGTCCGCCAGCCCCCACATGGCGTGGTGGGCATATTCAATCTCCGGTCGGGTGACGCCCATGGGGGAGCCCAGGAGCGCAAATGCCTCCCCCAGCCGGACCAGATCGGGGCACTCCAGCATGGTGCGGAACTCCGGGGAGGAGTACTGGTTCACATAGTCCCAGTGCAGAGCGTCCCGGCTGCGGTAAAAGAGAGCCTTGCCCTGTTCCTTGCGGAAGGTGCTGCCCAGAATCATGTAATAGAGCCCATCCTTTTCCCACACCTTGGGGTCTCTGGTGTCCTTGGGGTCACCGATGGATTCGTCGGTCAGTACCGGGATGATCTGGCGCTTGGCTCCCATGTTGTCAAAGGTCCGGCCGTCGTCGGAGATTACCATGGCCTGGCTGGTCACAAATGCGTCGTTGGGGGGAATGTGGATATCCTCCTCGTTCTGCTGGAGGTAGTGCACGGCGGAGTAGTACAGATACAGCTTTCCGTCCCGTTCCAGAGCACTGCCCGAAAAAACGCCGTTCTGATCGTAGCCCTTGGTGGGGTAGAGAGCTACCCCCAGGTGCTCCCAATGGACCAGGTCGCGGCTTACCGCGTGGCCCCAGTGCATGGTGCCCCACCGGGGGGCATAGGGGAAGTGTTGATAAAAAAGGTGGTACTCACCTCGATAATAAATAAAGCCGTTGGGATCGTTGATCCAGTTTCCCGGCGCTTTCAAATGCAGGGTATCTTTCCGCATGGGTGTGCTTTTTCTCCTTTCCCTGTAGCCCCTGAGGGCAATGCTGAAAGCCAGTATAACCGAAATTCTACCACAAGGGCAAGAGACCCTTGTGGTAGAATTGAACGGGTTTTGTTATTTGACTGCGCCGGAAACAACGCCGCCGATGATCTGCTTCTGGAGAATTACATAGAGGATGAGGATGGGGATGACGCACAGCAGCAGACCCGCCATGATGGTGCCGTAGTCGGCGGAATAAGTACCGTAGAAGCTGTAGGTGGACAGGGGCAGAGTGAGCAGCTCCTTGTCGGTGAGCACCAGGGAGGGCAGCAGGTAGTCGTTCCAGAAAGCCAGGGAGTTGAGGATCACCATAGTGGCGATGATGGGCTTGAGCAGGGGGAAGACGATCTTGAAGAAGGTCTGCCGGTGGGTGCAGCCGTCGATGTAGGCCGCCTCCTCCAGGGCGATGGGGATATTGCCCTTGATAAAGCCGTGGAACATGAACACCGACATGGCCATGGAGAAGCCGGTGTGCATGAAGATCAGGGTGATGCGGTGGTTGAGCACGTTGAGGGTGCCGCCGTAGATGCTCACCAGGGGAATCATGATGGCCTGGAAGGGGATGATCATGGAGGCCACCATCAGAGCAAAGGCGATCTTGGAGATGATGTTGTTGCGGCGGACAATGTAGTAGGCCAGCATGGAGGACAGCAGGGTGACCAGCACGGTGGCCGACACCGTTACGATCAGGGAGTTTTTAAACGCGTTGAGGAAGTCCATCTGGGTAAAGGCCTTCACGAAGTTGTCGAAGGACAGACCCTTGATGGTAAACAGCCAGGAGAAGGGATCGGTGATGATATCCCGCTTTTCCTTCAGGGAGTTGATGACCACCATGATGAAGGGGAACATATAGGCGATGAAGATGATGATCATGCCGGTCATGGCCAGCGCATTGGCTACCTTGCGCTTGGTGCCGCCGATGGTCGAATTATTCATTATGCATCCACCTCACGTTTCTTGGTCAGGTACACCTGAATACCGCTGATGATAGCCACGATCACAAACAGGATCAGGGCCTCAGCCTGGCCCACACCGAACTGACGGGAGGTAAAGGCCTTTTCGTAGACGTGCATGGCGGCCATCTCGGTGGTGCCGTAGGGAGCGCCGGCAGTCAGGGACAGGTTCACATCGTACACCATGAAGGCACGGGACAGAGTCAGGAACAGGCAGATGGTGATAGAGGACATCATCAGGGGCAGGATGATGTGACGCAGCTTGGTCCAGCCGGTAGCGCCGTCGATGCTGGCGGCCTCCATCACGTCCTTGTTCAGGCCCATAAAGCCGGCCACATAGATGAGGATCATGTAACCGGACAGCTGCCATACGGAGACGAACACCAGAGCCACAAAGGCCAGGGTGGGGTCAGACAGCCAGGAGGCGCCGAAGAGCTCCCAGCCGGTGGCCTCGCCGATGCCCACGAACACGCGGGAGAACACGAACTGCCAGATGTAGCCCAGCACCAGGCCGCCGATCAGGTTGGGGGTGAAGAAGCCGGCCCGGAAGAAGTTCTGACCCTTAAAGCCGCGGGTCAGCAGGTAGGCGATGGCAAAGGCCAGAATGTTGACCACCACTACCACGACCACCACATATTTGAAGGTCAGCAGCAGGGAGGACCAGAACTGGCTGTCCTTAAGTACACTGAGGAAGTTGGCTCCGCCGATGAAGTTCTTTGTATCGGAGACGCCGTTCCAGTCGGTCAGGGTCAGATAAATGCCGTAGATAAAGGGGATGATTACCACTGCCGCGAAACAGAACAGGCCGGGCAGGGCAAATCCGCAGAAATCTTTTCCTCCGCTTTTTCTTTTCATCCTAGCTCCTCCTTATTGCTGCTCGTCCCAATAGGCCACGATGGAATCGATCAGCTCCGCCCGGTCGCTTCTGTCGGCCAGATACTTCTGCATGGCCGCGCCCAGGACGGACCAGTGGTCGTTGGGAACAATGGCGGACGCGTTGAAGGCGGTACCCTCATGCACCCGGCTGTAAATGTCCCGGCTCAGGGGATCGGAAGGCTCATAGGGGTTGTTCTGGAAGGGGGGGATGATCTTGCAGGTCTTGACCAGCATCTGCTGGCCGATCTCGCTGAACACGATCCAGTTCAAAAACTCCTTAGCCGCAGCCTGCTCCTGCTCCGTGGCCACGACCCCGTCCAGCATGACCTGCTTGGAGGGAGAGGCCTGGATCTGCTGGTTCACGAAATCGTCGGGGTCATTGTTCATGAAGTAGGGCAGGAAGCCGTACTCATCGTCCTCCTCGGCGTCGGCCTCGGCCAGGTTGGGCCAGGCCCAGTTGCCGTTGAACCAGAAAGCAGTCTTGCCGTCGGCCAGGTCGATGGCCATCTCGTCATAGTCGGCGCCCAGAGGGTCACGATAGGCCACATTGTACTTCTTCAGGATATCAAACATATCCAGGAACTGGGACATACGGTCATAGGTGGTCAGATCCAGCTGACCGTCCTTGATGAGGTTGATACACTCCGCGGCGCCGTCAGAGGTGCCGTCGTAGGTCTCATAGATGTACTGCAGGTGATGGGCGCCCAGGGACCAGTCCTCCATAGCCAGGGAGATGGGGTGCTCCATGCCGGCTTCCACCAGCCGGTCCAGCAGGGCCACAAAGTCGTCCTGGGTCCGGATGGTGGTGGGATCAAAGGGCTCGCCCAGAGTCTCCTCGATGACTTCCTTGTGGTAGATGATGCCGCGGCCCTCAATACAGAGCGGGAAGCTGTACACTTTGCCGTTGATTTCAGTGGTATAGCCCTCTGCCTCGGCGATCCAGGGCTGGTCGGACAGGTCAGCCGCCTTTTCCTCAGCCAGGGCGATGACGTCAGTGGTGTCCAAAATGGACAGCGTGGGGGGATTACCAGAGTTGTACAGGCTGACTACTTTGGTATAGGGGGAGTCGCCGTCAGTGACGGGCATGACTTCCACGTGTACACCGGACTTTTCCTCGAAGGCCGCCGCCATTTCCACCAGAGCGGTCTGGATCTCGGCCTTGGAGTTGAGCAGGGTGATGTTGGTGCCGCTCAGGGACGGGTCGTACTCAAAGGTGTCCACCGACATATCGATGGGCTCCACCGCTTCCACCGCGTTGGGGTCGTCCGGATCGCTGGCAAAGCCGAACCGGCATCCCGACAGCATTCCAGCCATCAGGGAAGCCGAAAGACCCAACGCAATGAATTTGGTCAATGCGTGTTTCTTCATTGTCTCTCCTCCTGTTTCCTCTTTTTTTCTTTGAATTGGTGACGAAAGCATATAAAAACCGGTTGTATAACCGGTAATGGAACCGGTTATTTTTAAATAATATTACTCCTTACGATAAGCTTCCGTCAATGCTTTTCCCCCGCTGGAAATATTTTTGTAAAATCCGCCTCATTTCCAGTGCTTAAAATTATGCACAATTACACCCAGCTTCCCCGAGACCAAGGGATTGCATCCATTTCTTCTCTTTGCTATAATAAAATTCAATCAATTCCGAGAAGAAATCGCGCATTTATCTTCAAGGTTTTACCAGCCGTGTGTTCTGTCTGCGCCAAAGCAGATTGGCACATGACCTCGGCAGATTGAAGGGCTTGATATGGAAGAGAAAAAAAGAGTGACCTTTGACGACATTGCCAGATATACCAATTTTTCCAAGACAACCATATCCAGATATTTTAACGACCCGGATTCTTTGACGGAGAAAAGCCAGCAGATCATTTCCGATGCACTGGAGAAGCTGGACTACCATGAGAACCGGGTAGCCCGCATTCTGGCCATGGGAAAGACGGAATTCATCGGCGTCATCGTCCCCGAGTTTTACCACCGCTTTTATTCAGAGGTGCTCAACCAGATTCTGGCCACTTACGAGACCTTTGGCTATAAATTCCTGGTGTTTATCGGCAACAATAATAAGGAGAGCGAGCGCCGGTACATCAAAGAGCTGCTCTCCTATCAGATTGAGGGCATGATTGTACTGAGCCATACCCTCTCCTCCCAGGAGCTGTCTCAGTTTCAGATCCCGGTGGTGGCCATCGAGCGGGAGGACCAGTTTGTATGCAGCGTGAATACCGACAATGAAGCCGGTGGACGGCAGGCGGCTGCCCTGCTGGAGGAGCAGCAGTGTGATATTCTCATCCATATCAACTCCCCTACAGATCCCCGCATCCCTGCTTATGGGCGCATCCGGGGGTTTGAGGATTATGGCCAGGCCAACGGTCTGGCTCACGAGGTGATTCTGCGGGAGCTGGACCGGTCCTATGAGGAGGACCAGGCCATCCTGCAGGACATTCTGAGGGAATGGGACAAGAAATACGCCCGCAAGAAAATCGGTGTGTTTATGGCCAACGATACTACGGCCAACACCCTGCTGAACCTGATTATCCGGCGGTATGGTTATCTGCCCAAGGAGTATTGCATCGTTGGGTTTGATAACTCGCCCACGTCCAGAGAGGCCATTATTCCGCTCAGTACGGTGGGGCAGCAGGTGGACCGGCTGGCCCATGAGGCGGTCCAGCTGTTGGTGGATCAGATCAAGGCCCGCAAACAGGGAAAGACGCTGGCGGAGTCGGTCCCCGTCCATAAAATTGTCCCTCCTGTCCTGTTCCGGCGGGCCACTGCCGGAGGCGTGGATGTGATCTGAGGGCTGAACGATAAAAACCGGCGGACTGCTGTTACAGCAGTCCGCCGGTTTTTTATCGCACGTTCTGGCCGGAACTTCCGGGGCGGCGAGAGACAGTCAAAATGTTCCGCTGAATGAAGGGAAAGGAATGGAAGCAGCAGATGAAAAAACTTTTGTCTGGCATTTACCGCAGCGGGGAGACAGCTCCGGGGCACAGCGTCAATATTCCATGACGATATTGCCTTCCAGATCGACGATCACACGTTGTTCATCCAGGGTTTCCGCCTTGGCATAGCCGTCGGAATAATAGGCGCTCACATCCTGGATACCCTTGTCGTAGGGGACATACAGGATCTCCATATCCTCGTTGACGGCCACGGTGGCATAGTCCTCAGTGCCGCCGATGCCGGTGATGTTGCCCTGGTCATCCTTGAGGACCGGCGCCGGACCCACATAGACTCCGTTTTTGATGGCAAGGGTACCGTCCGAATGGGAGTGCTCGTAGGCGTCGGTGGGGAAGAAGGTCTCGCCCTCGGCGTTGATGAAGTTGAAGTCGGTACCGCCCCGACTGGAGAGGTGAGAGGAGACCTCCACCCAGTCGGTGTTGTTGAAGTTGCTGGTGATGGTGGAATAGTGGCTGTCGGCTACATCAAAGACCACGTTGCCGCTTTTGTCGATGAGCTGGTTTTCCACCACCGCGATGCCGTTGTCGGCGAAGGGACCGCCCCGGGAGCTCAGGCCCCGGATGACGATATTGCCTTCCACATCCATGTAGCCGTACTCAGAGTACCCCTTCGGGGTGTTCTTGAAATCAAAGCTCACCATGCCATTGGATACCTGGACCAGATAGTAGTCCTCCTGGGGTTCAATGACATACTCAAACTGATCGTTGATGACGGCCTTGTTGTCCACCACGGCGTAACCGTCGTCGGAAAAGGCGGTGAAGCTCTCTTCCTCCCGGGGCTCAAAGACGATCTCCCCGTCCTCCAGGTAGAAGTAGCCGGTGCCCAGTTTGGTGCCGTCGGCCTCACATACCGTCCCCACGGCGATGCCATTGGCGGAGAAGGCCAGCTCGTCAAAAAAGCGTATGAAGATATAGTCCGAGACAAAGTTGCCCTCCCGGTCAATGAGGCGGAACTCGTCGCTGTTGCTGCCGGTGCGGACAAAGGCGGTGCCGTTGACTTGGAAATCACGGGCAAAGGTATACTGAGGCTCGATTACCCACGTCCCCTGGAGATTTTTGTAGCCGTATTTTCCTGTCTCGCTGTCCTTGGCGGGGGTCATGCCGTACTGGAACAGGGCGTCGGGATCGTAGGTGTCGGTGTAGGAGGCGTTGCCGCCGGCAGGCTCCGATCCACTGGCGGAGCCGGAGGGGGACTGGCCGGAGGACTGTCCGCAGGCGGAGGCCAGCAGAAGCAGGCTGCTCAGCGCTGTCAGTGCAAAAATTTTTCCGGTTGTGCGCTTCATAGTGTCAGATCTCCTTTTCAGATAGGGTGGCTTACTCCAGAAATTGGGGCAGCTTTTTCAGGGCTCGCTGGGCCCGTTTTTTGACCCGCTCGTAGTCGATATTCAAGCGAATGGCAATTTCTCTGATGGTGTGTCCTTCAAAGTATTTCAGCTGCAAGATCTTACGGTCCAGTTCGGGGAGCCGGGCCAGCGCCTGACGGAAGTGCTCCTGTTGTTCCCAGACTGCGATGGGATCATCAGGTGGGTCTGCCGACTGTGCTGCCAGCCATTGCTGCTGATTTTGCCTCCAGCGCCGAATGGCGTTGCGCTCGGAGATGGCCGTCAGATAGGCTCGCAGACTTCCTTTTTCCGGATCGAACTGCTTTCTTTGCAGATAAAAGTCAGAAAAGGTATCCTGCACGCAAATATGAATATCCTCGTCGCAATCCAGCTTTTGAGCGGCGGCAAAGCGAACCGGCTCCCCGTAGCGCTTCCACAGCAGGTCCATACCTGCAATGGGATCAGCATCCAACAGTTCCAGCAGCTGTCGATCGTCCAAGTGTGTCCCTCCCTTCCACATACTAATTGCAGGCAAAAGGGAAAAAGGGGACAGCTGGACAAAAGATTGGGAAAAAATCCGCCTCCTTCCAATGGGGAAGGAGGCGGATTTGATAGAGGTACTATGGAATGGTGACGGGGATATCGAAGGGGTGGTTCCAGCGTAAGACAGGATCGGTAAAGGTAAGATCTGTGGCATAGAGGCCGGGTGCGTGGCGCAGCAGCAGGCTGGCCAGCCGGGGTTCGCCCTCCTCAAAGACATATTGCCGCTCGCAGGCGCCGGAAAAGTAGGCCTCGTCGGTCAAAAAGAGCTGAAGGCCCACATCTACCAGGGTATAGTCCTCCATGTCGGAGTGGAGGGAGAGGTCCAGCCGGGATACCAGAGGGGCCTCCTGAGGCTGGTTAATCCCGCCGGAGGGGTAAGTGATGACGGCGGCGGCAAACTGCTCCAGAATCGCCGGGTCGGTCCCTATCCCGGTGATGGATGACAGCTCGATCCGGCCTGAGAAGCAGGTATAGACCGGTCCCACAGGCAGAACCTGACCCTGCTGCTGGGGCAGGGGAATGGCCATATGCCAGCTTTCCGGTGCCGTCAGGTAGAGGTAGGGCACATGGAGGGTGTAATCCCCGGCGGGGATGTCTCCAAAGTTCCAGTCACTGGCGTCGTTCTGCTGTCCGGGCTGATATTCTCCCTCATATACGGTGCCGTCGGCGGCCGTCAGGGTAATGGGCGCGTCCGTGGCGCCCAGGGCAGTCAATGGGCTGCGGGTCAGCGTGCTGGTGGGAATCATATATTTGTCGGAGGAGGCGGGGGACAAATTAAGAACCACTGCGCCGTCGCTCCGGCGTGGCGTGGCGGTAAGGCTGTAGTTTCCCGATGTGCCGGTGTAGGAAGGCCGCTCCGGTTCCGGCTGTACCGTCATGGAAATGGTGAAGGGGTGGTTCCAGCGGTAACAGAGTTTTTCCGCAGGCAGAGAGAGGGTGGCCTGATCCAGCCCGTTCAGTGTGCCTACCACATAGCCTCGGAACTGGGTATATTGCCCGTCCGAATCATAGACCGGCTCTGTCCATAGACCGGCCTCCACATTGTGGTAGGTCGTATTGTTCAGTATCACAGTGCCGGCCCCGTCTTCCAATACCGGAATGGCTGCCGGGACACGCTCCGGGTCCTCTCCCTCCCAGGTGGCCTCCGTAGCCCACCAGGTGTAGCCAGCCTCGTCATAGGAGTGGGAAATGGTGCTACAGTAGGCGGTGACGTCGTCAATGGGGAAGGGGCGATCCAGGGTCAGCGTGCCGCCGGGCAGGGAGAGGGGGACCGGTGCTCCGTCAGAAGCGGAGAGGGACAGCTGTACCGTGGGGGAGTCTGTACCGGCGGCTGGATATTGATAGACATAGGGGACGTTGAGCACATAATCCCCCGGCTCAGCAGGGCCGAAATACCAGTCCAGATAGGTATCGCCATTGAAGGTAGAATAAGAGGCAGGCTCGCCCTCCAGTACGGTGCCGTCCGGCGCGGTAACGGTGATAGGCAGCTGAGGTCCTCCGTAGTCGCTCCAGATTCCTTTGGTCAGGGAGGGAGAGGTCTTGAATGGGCCGGTGTTCAGCGGGTGGATGGAGACCACCAGCTCCCCATTTTCAAGCCGGGGCACCGCCAGCAGGCCGCCGTCGGCCTCAGTCACCGAGTAGAATCCGGCCTGCTCCAGGGCAGTTTCCTCCGCGGCCGCCAGGGTGATGGGCAGGTCGGTACCATCCAGGGTCAGAATCAGCTCCAGGGAGGAGGCGGAGGACTGCGGCAGATCTCCCTCATAGATCAGCCGCAGGGAGTAAGCTCCGAGAACGTCCAGCCCGTTCTGGCTGATGGAGATGGGCTGGAGGTTATCCAGGCCGCTGAGAGAGATATCCAGAGGCGTGAGGTAGGGACTGGTTTGGCCGTACAGGCTCAGATCGGCCAGAAAGGAGCCGTTCTGCCAATAGGCGTTCTCCAGATGGATCTCGTACAGCTCACCCTGAATGACAGCGCTTTGCTCCAGAATGTAGGTGCCGGCCTGAGGATCGGAGTCCACGCCGTAACCGGGCACAAAGCCGAAGTGGCGCAGGATCATGTAGGCGCAGGCGGCCAGCGCGGCCAGGATGAGGGCCACCAGCAGCCCCAGGGACAGCGCCCGCAGCAGCTTTTTCAGACTGCGCTGCTGCCGCTTTTTCACCGTCTCATAGGGCAGGCCCAGGGAGGCGGCGATCTCACGGGCCGTCAGTCCGCCGTAATATTTCAGGCGAATGATCTGCTGGTCTACCGGGTCCAGCTCCGACAGGGCCCGCTCCAGTTCATCCTGCTGTTCTATATGGGCGAAGGGGTCCGCTGGTTCCTCCGGCGGTGGTGAGGAGGAACGCTCCCAACGGCAATTTTCCTGGTACCGGCGGATGGCACACCGCCGGGCGATGACGGCCAGGTATCCTTTCAGGGTGCCCTTGCTGGGATCAAAGCGATCCCTCTGTAAGTAGAATTCCGAGAAGGTCTCGTTGACACACTCCTTGATGTCTTCGGCACTTTGAAGATAGGTGCGGCACACCGACCAAAGCAGGCCGCTGTACCCTTCGATCAAGTCCGCCATGCCCTGCTCCGGATCCCGGTCCAGAAGGACCAGCAGCTTCCGGTCCTGCTCCATGAACACATCGCCCCTTTTCCTGAGAAGCTTTATTTATGTATTATCTCATAAGCTGGAAAATGGGACAAGTGCTGGAAATTAGAGCGCAAAAGATAAAAAGACCTGCCATCCGCAAAATGCGGACGGCAGGTCTTTTTAGAAAGCTTACAGATAGCTCTTCAGCTTCTCCACCATGTCGGTGTGCTCCCAGGGCAGGTC
>ERZ1643249.2013-NODE-2013-length-19571-cov-10.244159_pt1 | contig 19571 bp, 18 predicted proteins | sample MGYA00579263_ERZ1643249 | MGnify/ENA primary metagenome ERZ1643249 (study PRJEB29033, sample SAMEA4952264) | chicken gut metagenome | biome: Broiler Chicken; feature: Gastrointestinal Tract; material: Caecum | place: Ireland | collected 2018 | study: Broiler... | reverse complement strand
AGTAATCAATATGCAAGAACTAAAACAATATACAAATCCATTAAATGAAGATATAGCAAGATTAGAAAGAGAACTAAAGCTAATTACTTCTGAAATAAAGGAAAAAGATGTATTAGAAAAAGAACTAACAAAAACAATAGGTACAGTTGATGATATTTTAAATAATGAAACAATTACAAATGCTATGCTTAAAACAATAATAGATGCTATTTACGTAGATAGCGAAGGAAATGTAGAAGTAAGACTAAAATTATTAAATGAAATTGGAAGTCAGCCTACAGTAATTACAAATTTTGAAGATATTAATTCTACCGTTACGAAAAGTAACAACTGTACACAAAGATGTAACTGAAAGACTTGTTAAAATAAATTCAGCATTAGCAAAAGAAGTTCGAGAAATATTAGACGAAAATAAGGCTGAAAGACACATAAGAGGAGGAATGGCAACAAAAATGAAATACAAAAAAAATCATGAAATGGCTATTGACAATCACAAATTTATAAGTTAATATTTATAAAGAGAGAGTATAATTATGCTCTTATCTTAAACGAAAGGAATGATTACAATGAACGTAAGATTAGAAGACAATTCTGAAAAAAACAAAAAATTAAAAATTATATATATAACTATTATTTCTGTATGTATATTAGCAGTATTAATCACAGTCGTAATACAAATTGTAAAAAACATTGATATAAATAGTACACCATCAGTTTCTGACCAAAGACTAACAAAATATAAAGAAGACTTTAACAATATATTTGAAAACAAAGTCAATTATTTAGAAAACAATAGTTATAGAATAGATAAAATAGACGAAAGTCAAGAAATTGTTTATACAGGATATAGTGATAAAAATAATAAAATAAGTGATTATAATCTAGATGTAAACATACCATATATAAATATTCAAAATGATGTAATAGAACAATTCAACAAAGACATAAAAGAAGTATTTGAACAAAAAGCAAAAGATATACTAAATACACAAAAGCAAAACATAATTTATTCTGTAAATTATTGTGCATATGTAACAAACAATATATTATCATTAGTAATTAGATCAAATTTAAAAGAAGGAGAAAATCCAGCAAGAGATATTGTTCAAACATATAATTATGATTTAATCAATCAAAAAGAATTTACATTTGAAGATATGCTTGGATTAAAATCAATCTCTAGACTAGATGCAAGTAGAAAAATAAAAGCCGAAATTAAAGAAATAGAAAATGAAGTAAATAATATGGCAGAATTAGGATATTCAGTATATCCTAGAGATTCAAGCAGTGACATTTATGATATAGATAATATTACAGAATACTTTATTGGAGAAGATAACACCTTATATGTAATATTTGCATATGGTAATCAAAATAACACAAGTGAAATGGATATAGTTGTAATGTAAAGGAAAAATCAAAAATTTTTCCTTTACTTTTTACCTAAAAAAGACCTAAGTTTTAAACTTAGGTCTTTTCGAAAATAAAAGGGGATGTTTGTTTTAATCAGTTTTTACTTTATTAAGCTTACTGACTATATATAATATACCAGTCAAATTTGTTCATTTTGTGAACTTAAAGTGAAAATTTCCAAATTAATTCTTAATTAAATATTAAGGTGTTTCTTCTAATGTTACTGAAATTTCTTTTTCTTCACCATTTCTATTAACAACTAAAGTAATTGTGTCACCAATTTGATGTGAATTTTTAATTTCAGTTAATTCGTCCATTGTTGTAATATCTTTTCCATCAGCTTTAATTATTACATCACCAGCTTTTAAACCAGCCTTTTCAGCAGGAGAGAAATTCTCCACACTTTGTACATAAACACCAACTACTAAATCATAACGTTTTGCTGTATTTTCATCTACATCAATTCCTGTAATACCAATATATGGTCTTAATACTTTTTTATGATCTATTAATTGATTAATTACATCTAAAGTAGAATTAATTGGAATAGCAAATCCAATACCTTCAACATTTGATCCTGTTAATTTTAATGTATTAATTCCTATAACTTTACCATCACTATTAACTAAAGCACCACCACTATTACCAGAATTAATTGCTGCATCTGTTTGAATACAGGTATAAACTACACCATCAGATTCAACTTGTCTATCTACAGCACTTATAATTCCTTGAGTAACAGTTGTATCTAATCCCAATGGGCTACCAACAGCCATTACAAATTCCCCAACAACAGCTTGATCTGAATCTGCAAATTCAGCAGGAGTTAATCCATCTTTATCAATTTTTAAAACTGCTAGGTCTGTTTGAGAGTCTTGACCAACAACAGTAGCATCAAACACTGCATCTTCTCCATATGTTGCAGTATTTAATTTTACTTTTATTGATGTTGCTTTTGATAGTTCATAATATGAATAAGATGAATTAGATGAAGAACTGTCAACAACATGGTTGTTTGTAACAATATATCCATCTTCACTTATTATTATTCCAGAACCTGTTGCTGTAGCTGATGAAGTTTGAGATCCTCCAAATCCGAAAAAAGAATTTGTAGTAACATTATAACTAACTTCAATTCCAACAATTGATGGAAGTATCTTACTTGCTGCAAAAATAGAAGTATTTGAAAAATTTGATAATGACACCAAATTTGTAGTTGTTCCATTTGCACTAGATGTTGATGTTTGAATAGAAGAAGTTCTTCCAACTAATTTTTCTCTAATTGCAGGAACTCCAAAACATGTGCCTAATACGACTGAACATCCTACAACACCACTCGCGAATGGCAAAAAAACATTTTTACCCCAATTAAATTTATTTTTGTTTTTAAAATCTGAATTTAAAGTTTTGCTTGAAATAACTTCAAATCCATTGTTATTTTCATCCATATTAAAGACCTCCTTAAATGTTTCCTTTTTTATTTCATTATAAGAATACACAATCAATGTGAAAATTTTGTGAAAACAAAGTAAATTATTTTTATTATATTGATATTTTATATAAATTATTATAAAATACTAGTATAAACATCAAAAATTTTAAAATTAAATGTAAAATGAAAGGGAAAAATGAAAGAAAAAGAAGAAGAAAGACTCAAAAACTTAAAAAAATATGAAGAAGAACTTAGAAAAAAAGGCTTTAAATATATATGCGGAATAGATGAAGCAGGAAGAGGGCCACTAGCAGGACCTGTTGTAGTTGCAAGTGTAATAATGCCAGAAAATTCCATGATAGAAGGAGTAAATGACTCAAAAAAAGTATCTGAGAAAAAAAGAGAAAAATTATATGACTTAATCTTAGATGAGGCAATAAGTTATGGAATTGGCATAGTAGGGCAAGACGAAATTGATGAAATTAACATATTAAATGCTACCAAAAAAGGCTTAACAATGTCACTTCAAGAATTAACACAAAAACCAGATTTAATAATAGTAGATGCATTATCAAAAATAAATACTTTAGGTATACCATATGAATCAATAATAAAAGGTGATGCAAAATGTTATTCAATATCAGCAGCATCTATAATAGCAAAAGTAACAAGGGATAGAATAATGAGAGAATGGGATAAAATATATCCTCAATATGGTTTTGCAACTCATAAAGGATATGGCACATCTTCACATATAAAAGCAATTATAGAAAATGGACCATGTCCAATACATAGAAAAACATTTATAAAACATTTTATTTAAAGAAAGGATAAAATTATGAGAAATAACAAAGGAATTACATTAATATCATTAACAATAATGATAATAGTATTAGTAATATTAGCATCGATGACAATGTATTATGGAAATAGTATAATAAGTGAAGCAAAAATACAAGATCTAAAAACAAATATGTTATTAATAGAAGCTTCTGTAAAGGGAAATTTAGAACAATATAATTTTGAAGTTCAATCAATAAACCTACAAGACACTGCTGCAGTAGAAGAACTAAAAGGAAAATATTTAATAGGGCATAAAATATCTGATAATCCTGACATAGAAGAACAATTTAATAATTTAGGTGTACAAGAATATGGATATGAATATTATTATTTAGATACAGAAACATTAGTATCGCTAGGTCTTAATGATGTACAAAGTGACGAAGAATCAGGATATTATATTGTAGGATATACAACAGATTTAGATACAGAAGATGAAGAATATACCTCAAATATACAAGTTATAAATACAAAAGGATATCAAAATAATTACACCTTAGACAGTATTGAAAATATTTAAATAAAGGAAGAATCAATGAATATATTAGAAATAATAGCCAAAAAAAGAGATGGGAAAGAATTAAATAAAGAAGAAATAGAATATTTTGTTAAAGGATATACAAATGGAAATATTGCAGACTATCAAGCATCTGCATTAGTTATGGCAATATATATCAATGGAATGAATGAAAGAGAAGCAACAGATTTAAGCATAGCTATGGCATATTCAGGTGATGTACTTGATTTATCAAGATTAGGTTCAAATATAGTTGATAAACATAGTACAGGAGGAGTTGGAGATAAAGTTTCGATAATTTTACTACCTATTATTGCATCACTAGGAATACCTGTAGCAAAAATGTCAGGAAGAGGTTTAGGATTTACTGGTGGAACAGTTGATAAAATGGAATCAATTCCAGGATATAGAACAAATATCCAAGTAGATGAATTTATTTCAAATGTTGAAAAAGTTGGAATAAGTATGATAGGGCAAACAATGAATTTAGCTCCAGCTGACAAAAAATTGTATGCATTAAGAGATACAATATCATGTGTAGAAAGTATTCCACTTATAGCATCAAGTATTATGAGCAAAAAGATAGCAAGTGGTGCAAACAAAATAGTTCTAGATGTAACAGTTGGAAAAGGTGCATTTATGAAAACTCAAGAAGAAGCACACAAATTAGCAGAACTTATGATAAAAATAGGAAATTTAGCAGGAAAAGAAGTTGTATGTGTATTTACAAAAATGGATGAACCTCTTGGAAATTCAGTAGGAAATACATTAGAAGTAATAGAAGCAGTAAATTTTTTAAAAGGATATATGCCAAAAGACTTAAAAGATGTAGTTTTTGAACTTGGAGCGCAAATGATTAAACTTGCTGGTTTTGGAGACGACATAGAAAATAATAAAGCAAAAATGCAAGAAAATATTATTAATGGTAAAGCATATGAAAAACTAATACAAATGGTGCAAAATCAAGGTGGAGACATATCATACTTAAATGATACAAATAAATTTGAAAAAGCAAAATACATAATACCAGTTGAAAGCAAAACTAGTGGAATAATCAAAGAAATAAATGCAGAAGAAGTTGGAAAAGTAGCATGTTTTCTTGGAGCTGGCAGACTAAAAAAAGAAGATAAAATAGACAATAGTGCAGGTATTACTTTAAACAAAAAAGTAGGAGACTATGTAGAAGAAAAAGAAGTAATTGCTTATATTAACACAAATTATGAAGAAAAAATAGAATATGCAAAAAGCAAAATTCTTGAGATTTGGAAAATAATAAAAAATGTCTATTAATGTTATTGAAAAATTATTTTTTTGTGCTATAATAATTATGTATATAAATAGAAAGGATTGATTGCAATGAAAAACAAGGAAAATAAAACAAATAAAATAGATAAAAAACAATTAATGACAAAAGTTTTAGCAGTTATAGTACTTGCTTTAATATTAATACCATCTTGCTCAACATTTATATATTATCTTGTAGCAAATTTTCAAAAATAAATATATTATAATTAAAACAAAAGAATGGAGAAAAAATGATAAAAATAGGAGATGTAATGCATACATTTTATGAACAAAATATATTATCATATATACAAAGTTTGCAACAATATCCAATAAAACTAGTATCTTTAATAATTGACATAGCAATAGTTTTATTTTTAGCATATGAACTAATAAAAATAGTTAAAGGTTCTAGAGCATGGCAATTAATAAAAGGTATTGCATTTTTAGTTATTGCAACAGCATTAAGCAAACTATTAAATTTATATATATTAAATTATATATTATCAATGATAATGGATTGGGGAGTTATACTAATAATTATTATTTTCCAACCAGAAATAAGAAGAGCACTAGAACAACTTGGAGGAACAAATAAATTCTCAAGATTTTTTGGATTTGATAAAGACATAGTAACAAGAACCAAAGAAGACATTTATAAAATAGTAATTGCAGTATTTGAATTAGCAAAAACACACACAGGAGCATTAATTGTTATAGAAAGAGATATAAAAATAAATGACATAATCTCAACAGGAATTCCAATGAATGCAGAAGTATCACCACAACTATTAGTAAACATATTTGTTCCAAACACACCATTACATGATGGAGCAGTTGTAATAAGTGAAAATAAAATAGCAGCTGCAGCATGTATGTTACCTCTAGCAAGTGACCAGGACATAGCAAAAGAACTTGGAACACGCCATAGAGCAGGAATTGGAATATCAAAAGAATCAGATGCACTTGCAATAATAGTTTCAGAAGAAACAGGAAAAGTATCTGTTGCAAAAGACGGAACACTTATAGCAGATGTAAGAGAAGATGTCTTAAAAAAGATTTTAATAAGCAATATTGTTACAAAACGTTTTTCTAATGTTGAGGAAACAAAAAATAAGCAAAAAAAATTATTAGACAAAATAAAAAATATATTTAAAAAGAATAAAAAAAATCAATAAATAAATAATGCCACAATTATTATGAAAAATTAATAAATTGGGGCATTTTTAATTAAAAAAATATAGGAGAGGTAAAATTGAGAAATATAAAATTAACTATAGAATATGATGGCAAAGACTTTAACGGATGGCAAAAACAGCCAAACAAATTAAACATACAAGGAACAATTGAACAAGCAATAAAAAGTATAACAGGTGAAGATGTGGAATTAAATGCTTCTGGAAGAACTGATGCTGGTGTACATGCACTTGGGCAAGTTGCCAATTTCAAAACAGATTCACAAATACCAATTGAAAAATTTGCAATAGCAATAAATTCAAAACTAAAAAAATCAATTGTAATAAAAAAAGCAGAAGAAGTAGATGAAAGATTTCATAGTAGATTAAATTGTAAAAGAAAAACCTATAGATATATTATAAATAATTCGCCTGAAGGATCAGCAATTTACAGATATTTAGAAACACATATTCCACAAAAATTAAATTTTGAAAAAATGAAACAAGCAATAAAATATTTTGAAGGTGAACATGATTTTAAAGCATTTAAAGCAAGTGGAACAAGCAGTAAAAGCAGTGTTAGAACTATTTATGAAACAAAAATATACCAAAATGGAGATAGAATTTTTATAGAACTTACAGGAAATGGTTTTTTATATAATATGGTTAGAATTATTGTGGGAACACTTGTAGAAGTAGGATTAGGAAAAATAGAGCCAAATCAAATAGAAAACATTATAAAAGAGGGTAAAAGAGAAAATGCCGGAAAAACACTTCCTCCAAATGGATTATATTTATTAGAAGTTAAATATGAGTAATTTGTAACAAAATATAAGTAAAATCATAAAATATATCAAATAACATAAAGGAGATATAGAATTATGGCTTTATTTATAATTTTAGCGCTAATATTATCTACAATAATATTAGCAATAGTTTTACAAAGAATTATCCATTGTCCAATTCTAGTCGGATTTGCATTTTTTTCGATTTTTTTATTAGTTGCAGCTTTTCTTGGAAATACAACTTTAATAATATTTGCTATATTTCTAGGAATATTAGCATTTCTTGCAGCATTTTTTGATTGTATATTTACTCGTTCTGGGTTTTTTAGAAATAATAGTTGTTTAAGTTGTGATGATAATAATGAAGGATGTAATTGTTGCTGTAATAACAATGGAAATACAGATGATGAAAGACTTACTATTTTAAACAGTAATGGTGAAGTTGTAGCCAGAATAAATGGAAATACAGTAACATGTACTTCAAGTAATGGCAATAATGGAAATAATTGTGGTTGTAATGGAAGAAGTGGATTAAGCACTATAAATTTAACAAATGGAAATAATACAAATTCATCATGTTGTTGTAATAACAGATTTAGATAATAACAAATGCACAGAAAAAATTTCTGTGCATAAACTTTTTTTATATTTTTAAAAATCACAATTATTTGGAGTTCTAGGATAAGGGATAACATCTCTAATGTTTTCAATACCAGTAATATACATAAGTAATCTCTCAAATCCTATTCCAAAACCAGAATGAATATTAGTACCAAATCTACGTAAATCTAAGTACCAGTATAAAGGTTCAGTTTCAATTCCCATTTGTTTCATACGAGCAGCTAATTTATCATAATCTTCCTCTCTTTGAGAACCACCCATAATTTCTCCAGTTCCTGGAACTTCAAGGTCAACTGCAGCAACTGTTTTTCCATCTGGATTTACTTTCATATAATAAGATTTTATATCTTTTGGCCAGTTTTTAACAAATACTGGACCATTGAAATATTCTGTAATATATTTTTCATGCTCTTTAGCTAAATCTCCACCATATTCTGGTTCAAATTCCCAAGTTTTATCTGCTTTTTTCAAAATATCTATAACATCTTTATGGTCAATTCTAACAAATTCAGAATTTAATAATTTATTTAATCTTTCTTTTAAACCTTTTTCAATAAAATTATTACAAAAATCCATTTCTTCTGGACATTTTTCCATAACTGTTTTTACTATATATTTTAAACAATCTTCTTCAATATCCATTAAGCCTTCTAAATCGCAGAAAGATATTTCAGGTTCAATCATCCAAAATTCATTTGCATGTGTTTTTGTATTAGAATTTTCACTTCTTAAAGTTGGACCAAAAGTATAAATTTTTCCAAAAGCAGAAGCAAAAGTTTCACCATGTAATTGACCAGATCCTGTAATATAAGCTTTTTTTCCAAATAAATCTTCTGAAAAGTCAACTTTACCATCTTTTTTTGGTAAATCTTCATCTAAGTTTAAAGTTGTTAATTTGAACATTTCAGCAGAACCTTCACAATCTGCACAGGTTATAATAGGTGTATGAACATAAACATATCCACGATCTTGAAAATATTCATGTATTGCAAAAGCTGCTACACTTCTAATTCTAAAAATAGCATTAAATGTATTTGTTCTAGGTCTAAGATGTGCAATTGTTCTTAAATATTCAAAAGAATGTTTTTTCTTTTGAAGAGGATAATCTGTTGGGCATAGTGATTCAATATCTATTGATGTAGCATGAATCTCAAATGGCTGTTTTGCATTTTCTGTAATTACAACTTTTCCTGTAACTTTTATAGTTGAACTGATAGTAAGTTTTGCAACATTATTAAAATTTGACAAACTATCATTAAAAACAACTTGGACATTTTTAAAAAAAGAACCATCATTAAGTTCTATAAAACCAAATGTTTTTGAATCTCTAATAGTTTTTGTCCATCCTTCAAGTGTAACTTCTTTGTCTGCATAACTACTTGTGTTTTTGTATAAATCTTTAATTGTTAAATTAGCCATATAAATTCCTTCTTTCTATTGATAGTATGCCAAAATTATACAATATTATGTTAAAAAAAACAAGTACAATTATATAAAAATTCAAAAATCATTATCAAATAACAAATTGACTATTAATTCAAACCATAAAAAAACTCTTGCACAAATAAAAAATACGTTATATAATATAGCTATAAATTTAAAGGAATGAGAAAAAAATGAACAAAACAAAAAGAAAAATATTTGAAACATCTATGAAATTATTTGCGGAAAAAGGTTATGACGCAACAAGTATAGAGGATATAACAGCAACAGTAGGAGTTGCAAAAGGAACACTATATTATCATTTTTCAAGTAAAGAAGAAATATTTAACTTTTTAATTGAAGAAGGAATAAAACTATTACAAAATAGTGTAGATATAAAAACATCAAAACACAACAATTATATAGATAAAATAAAAGCAATTGTACTAATTCAAATAAAAATAGTTGCAAAATATGAAAATATAATAACAATATTATTAAGTCAATTTTGGGGAACCAAAGAAAGAAACAAAAAATGTCAAGAACTTGTATACCAATACATTGGAAAAATAGAAAAAATAGTACAAGAAGGAATTGAAAAAGGAGAAATAAAAAAAGGTGATACAAGAGCAATTGCATCAGAAATATATGGGTTAATATGTTCAACACTAGTTTATAAAAAAAGAGAAATAGAAAACATGAACATAATGCAATTATATCATGAATATGAAAATACAGTAATAAATGGACTAAGAAACAAACAAAACCAAAAATAATTGGAGGATAAAAAATGGAATCAAAATCAAAAAAAATGCATTACACAGACTTAAAAGATATGTTAAAACAAACAGGAGAGGCTTATGCAGATAGACCTGCATATATGTTTAAAACAGAAGAAAAAGGTAAATTTAAAACAATAACACATAAAGAATTTAGAGATGAAATAAATAGGCTAGGAACAGCATTAATCCAAATGGGATTAAAAGATAAAAGAATAGCAGTTATTTCAGAAAATAGATATGAATGGGAACTTTCATATTTAGCAATAGTATCAGGGGCAGGAGTAGTAGTTCCACTAGATAAAGCATTACCAGATAATGAACTTGAAAGCTTAATTCTACGATCACAAGTTGAAGCAATATTTTATTCAAGTAAATATGATAAAATAATGAATGAATTAAGAGAAAAGAAAAATACAAATTTACAATATTTTATATCAATGGACTTACAAGAAAATACAAATGGTATATATTCTCTAAAATCATTATTAGAAAAAGGAAAAAAATTACTAGAAAGTGGAGATAATAGATTTCTAGAAGCAACAATTAATCCAGACGAAATGGGAATAATGTTATTCACATCAGGAACAACATCAATGTCAAAAGCTGTAATGTTGTCACACAAAAATATAGTAACAAATGTAATGGATATAATACAAAGATTTGACTTAACAGATGAAGATGTATTTTTATCATTCTTACCATTACACCATGTATTTGAATGTACAGTTGGATTTTTATATCCAGTTTCAATAGGAGGTTGTATAACATTCTGTGAAGGTGTAAAACATATGGCAGACAATATAAAAGAATTTGGAATAACAGCAATGATATCAGTTCCTGCCGTATTTGATATAATATATAGAAAAGTAATGAAAACTATTGAAAAAAAAGGAAAATTAGAAACACTAGAAAAAGGCAAAAAAATATCCAATTTATTATTAAAAGTAAAAATAGACCTTAGAAAAAGACTATTCAAAGAAGTGCATGAAAGCTTAGGACCAAAATTAAAGCTAGTAGTTACAGGAGGAGCGGCACTTGACCCAGAAACAGAAAAAGGTTTTAATGACTTAGGATTTGATGTAGAACAAGGTTATGGATTAACAGAAACATCACCAGTAATTGCTGCAGAAACACCAAAATGCAGAAAAACAGGTTCAATAGGAAAAAAATTCCCAAGTGTTGAAGTAAAAATAGATAGCCCTAATGAAGAAGGTGTAGGAGAATTAATGGCAAAAGGTCCATCTGTAATGTTAGGGTATTATGACAATGAAGAAGCAACAAAAGAAGCTATAGAGCCAGATGGCTGGTTTCACACAGGAGACCTTGCAAAAATAGATAATGAAGGATTTATTTATATATTAGGAAGAAAGAAAAGTGTTATTGTACTAAATAATGGAAAAAATGTATTCCCTGAAGAAATTGAAACATTACTAAATAAAGTTGAAGGAATAAAAGAGTCATTTGTTTATGAAAAAAAAGAAACAGATGGAGATGTAAAAGTTTGTGCAGAAATAGTATATGACAAAGAATTAATAAAAGAACTTTATAATATTGAAGGCGAAGAAAACATTCAAAAATTTTTATGGGAAAAAATTAAAGAAGTAAATAAATTAATGCCAAAATACAAATATGTTAGGGAAATGATTATAACAGAAGAAGAACTAATAAAAACAACCACATTAAAAATAAAAAGGCATGAAGAGTTGAAAAAAGTCTTAAATCAAAAATAATATTACAAAAATGTTACATTTTGTCACAAAAATGTAACATTTTTGTAATTAAAATGTAAAGAAAAAAACCTTGAAAAATACTTGTAGTTTTACGGAAACTAGTATATAATAAAATAGAATAATGATTATATACCACACAGGAAGAGGAGGTATTTGCAATGTCAAGAAGAAAATCTGGCATAGTAAATGTACGAATGGTAATAACAGAGGAAAAAATACTATCTAACATTGATAAAGTACAAAAATTAGTAAATCCAAAAAGTAAAAAGCAAATAGTTCAATTTGAAGATGATACCTATTTTAAAGATCTTATTGAATCTATAAAAGCTTATTTAATAGAATATCCAAAGAAAAAGAATTTCCCTGCAAGTGTTTATAAAGCTGCATATGAATTAGTGGAATTTGCAACAAACCAGTTTGAGGAAAATACAAAAAAAGTCGAAGAACTAATAAGACAAAGAGAAGAGAACATTGCTCTTGCCGGACAATTAAAAGACTTAATAGAAGCTGTAGAAAATAAAAACAATGACTGGAAAGAAAAACTAAACAATATTGAAGAAGAAGGTAAATTTGAACCAGATGTTATAGAAACACTAAAACTAGTTGCAAAAAGCAAATCAAAAACAGCTCAAAATTATAAAGATGCAATAAAACTTTTAAATGCAAGAGTAAACAACTTAGAAACAAATCTTCATATAGAAATAGACATGGAAAGAATTGAAGATAGATCAAAAGCCCTAAGTTATATAGGAATTGAAGTTGCAGATGCATTAAAAGTAATACCAAAACCAATTGATATGGAAGTTGCTGTAAAACCAGAAAAAGAAACACGTAAGGAAATAGAAATAAAAGAAACACCAGTAAAAGTAGAAGAAATATCTGAAAATACAATTGAAAATAATAATAAACAAACTATCTCTCAAGTTGTAGAAACAGATAAAACAGAAGATGTTAAAGAAACAAAAGATATAGGAGAACTAATTGATCAATTTGAAGAAAACAGCAAGATAGAAGAATATCAACAATCTATTCTATTAGAAAAGAAACCATCACTATGGCAAAAATTCAAAAAATCAAAAATAGCAAGAGCATTTTCATATATATTTAAAATCAGAATCAAAATTGAATTACCAAATGCTTTACCAGAGGGTAGAGGAGAATAAGGTTATCAATCGTACAAAAAAGAGTGGAAAACAAGCACCACTCTTTTTGTTTTATATAGAAATATTCTTATACTTATCACCAACTAGATTAATATTTAATAGTCTTGTATTTTCCGAAGAACAATCCTTTGAAAATATGACTTCAATAAAACTATCTGGAAGAGCATTTTTAATTAATTCTCCCCATTCAATAATACAAATTCCTGAATTAAAATACTCATCTCCGCCAATTGCATAAAATTCATCTAAATCTTCTAAACGATAAACATCAAAATGAAAAATTTTAATTTTATCATTTCTATATTCATTAACAATTGTAAAAGTAGGACTTGAAATTTCATTTTCTAATCCAAAAAAACTCAAAAAACCATCAGTAAATTTAGTTTTACCAGAACCCAATTCTCCAGATAAAATAATAATATCACCAACACTCAATTGACTAGCTAATTTTTTAGCTAAATTTTTTGTATCAGTTTCACTATTTGAAACATATTTTATATTTTTCATATTAAATCCCATTCCTTAAAATCTTTTCAATAGATATATTTTACAATAAAATAATCATTTTGTAAAGATAATGGTAAATGCTGTAGTTTTATGTCTCAGTAACTAGAAGACTTGAAACTACATTAACATCTATATCTGTGGTAAATTCCGCATTTTTATATTTTTCTTTCCAATTAAAATCCTTGAAATCCTTTTCAGTAGGAAAAAACTTAAGAGAAGAAAAACAAAATTTATCGATATCTACAGAATATTCCCTAGAAACTTTATTAAAATATTTGTTAAATTCATTTGTTAAATAAGATTCTGCTGATTTAGAAATTAATTCTAGAACTTCGTTGTTTTCATAATCAGTATCATTCTCTAATGTTATTACATCTGCAGCTAATTTTAATTTAATGCCAATTTTTAAACCACCATTTTCTATTATAGTACTAATTTTAGTCTTTTTTTCAGGACTAACCTGAATCTCTATTTTTGAATTTTCCTTTAAAGGACTATCTATAGAAATTATACAAGAATTAATTTTATTATTAATTAGTAAATGAGAAATAGTCTCAGTAGCTGTTAAATTGCCACAATATTTATCATTTTTAAAAACTGCTAGACCCAAATTTTCTATACCACGTTCGCCAGAAATTGTACTTGTTCCAGCAATTAATTTATCAGGAGATGTCTCAATATTTTGACTAGATGATTCTTGTGAATTTTGAGAAGAACTTTCTTCATCACTTTTGGCTGTTAAATTTAAACCACCCAATATAGCTGTTGAATCACCACTTTTCCCAGAAAGGTCATTAAAAAAATTTCCAATAGTGATATCTGAAATATATCCAGTAAATTTACTAGTTATAGAAAAAGTTTCATAATAGTGACTTGTTAGACTTTCTAAATTAGGAGTAGCATTACTAATATAATCATAAGCAGAACAATTACTTATAACTAAATTTGCACCAGGTCTTATTTCTTCATTATTAATTAGGCTATGAATTTCTTGAGAAATGCCACTTTCTGCAAGTTCTTTTGAAAAAACAACAACACTACAATGGGCTAAATTTATTTCTTTACCAATATAGCTATTTATCAAAGTTAACCCACTAAAAATTGAATCGGCTTCACTAGATGCTAAAACAATACTTGAAGATTCTCCAGAAGAACTATTATTACCAGAAATAGCCGAAGGCTTTGAAAACTGAGCTGTAATTTTTAATTTGGCATTTTCACCTTTATCAACACCTAGAGACAGAACATAAGCAAGATTACTTAAATTGCGAGACAAGTATGAATTAGAAAAACCATAAATAAAGAAAAATAATATTACTATAAAAATTAAAATCCATATTGAATGTTTACTCATTTTTTCCACCTCACAATTTTTTGCTTAATACAAGCAGATGCAAGAATCAAAAGACTAATGCCAAATACTAAAATAAAGAAAATATATTTTAATACATCTTGAATAAAAGCAGTAGAAATAGCATAAGTTTTTTGCCAACCAGATGCAAAAAATAACAAAATAGCCAACATAATAACAAAAACAAAATCTGATTTTGCAAAAGTCAATTTCTTAAAAATAGTACTAGATATTTTTAAAGTAATACCTAAATAACTTACAAAACTCATAATCCAAATTAATAAAAATATAGAATTCATTTTTTGAAAAAACGATCCATAATCAATATATCTTACAGCAGAATATAAGGGTAGAAGCTCATCTATTTCAACCAAACCATTAAATGTAAACAAAACAGTAGCAACAGTTAATAAAATTAAAAAAGATGAAAGTACTATAGAATTTATTGTTATTTTTTTTATTTCAGATGGATTTTTCAACATAGGAGGCAAAAAGAAAATATAAGCTAAAGCCTGGAAAATTATTAAATTACTTAATCCACTAACAAATGTAGTAAAAATTCCCTCTCCAAACATAGGATAAACATTTTCTACATAAAAAAATTGAATGTCAGAAATAAATAAAAAAACAGTAGTAATTATTAAAATAGGAAATAATACAAAAGTACTTCTATAAACTGTATTATTCTTAAATAAACAAGTAAGTGTAGCTCCAATAACAAAAAATAACCTTATAAAAAAAAGAAGTGTTACAGGAAAATAAATTATTTGTAAACATGTAGAAAACAAATGCAATAAATTTCCTGAAAAAATAATGAAATATGTTATATATAATAATCCAATAACCCATTTCAAGAATCTACCGCCTAAAAAGTCAGAAATGTCTATCAAATCAAAAGCTGGAAACTTATTTAAAAAATAACAAATAACACATGTAAATATTATTGTTATAATGCTTAAAAATAAAATATTTAGAAGTGAAGCGGAAGAAGTATTATTCAAAATTGCTTTAGAACCATTTATAATTAATTGATTAAAAGTAATTGTAACCAAAAGAGCAACAGCTTCCTTATTCCCAATTTTTGTATTTTCCATCATATATCCTTTCTAAAAAAATATTGTTTTCAATATTATCAATCATTATTTACAAAATTTTGAAATTTATACATTTGACAATATTTTATAAATATGATATAATTAAAAACGTGTTGTCAAGAGATGTTTTTTTTATCGTATGAAATGATAAAATTAGTAAATAATTATGAGAGAAAATTCAAATAGAATATTAAGTTTATAAAAGTACTTTTATAAACTCTATTTAACATTTTCATGTGTGTAAAAGAAAGTGAAAAAAGAGAGGAGAATAAAAATGACAAATGAAAATAAAACATTAGAAGATTCTGCAAATACTTCAGCAGAAAAAACAAAAAAAAGCAAAAAAAATTATCATAAAAACAATGAACATAAAAATGAAGAAATTATAAAACCAAAAAGAAACTATAAAAAAAGAACAACAAAAATTATGAATGAAGAGAAAAAAGATGACTTTGAAAAAACAGAAGAAAAAAAGAGCATATTCAAAAAATCAAATTTAAAAATTATCCCATTAGGAGGATTACATGAAATAGGGAAAAACATTACAGTATTTGAATATGAAGATGAAATGATAGTAATAGATTGTGGACTATCATTTCCAGAAGATGATATGCTTGGAATAGACTTAGTGATACCAGATATAACATATATATTAAAAAATAAAGAAAAACTAAAAGGAATGGTAATTACACATGGACATGAAGATCATATAGGAGGAATTCCATATTTCTTAAAACAAATAAACACACCAGTATATGCAACAAAATTAGCAGCAGGACTAATAAGTAATAAACTTGAAGAACACAAATTATTAAGAAGTACAGAAATGCATATAGTAAATCAAGGAGACACAATAAAACTAGGAAAATATTTTAAAATTGAATTTATACGTAGTTCACACAGTATTCCAGATTCTGTAATGCTTGCCATAACAACACCAGTTGGAACAATATTACACACAGGAGACTTTAAAATTGACTATACACCAATAGATGGACAAATAATGGATTTAGGCAGAATAGCAGAACTAGGAAATAAAGGAATATTAGCATTAATGTCAGACAGTACAAACTCAGAAAGAAAAGGATTTACAATGTCTGAAAGTTCTGTAGGAGAACTATTTGATACAGTATTTCAAAACTGTCATAAAAGAATAGTAGTAGCAACATTTGCATCAAATGTACACAGAATACAACAAATAGTAAATTCAGCAGTAAAATATGGAAGAAAAATAGCTGTATGTGGAAGAAGTATGATAAATATTATTAATACATCAATCGAATTAGGATATATAAAATGTCCAGACAACATATTTATTGATATAGACATGATAGGAACATATACTGATGAACAATTAGTAATAATAACAACAGGAAGTCAAGGAGAACCTATGTCAGCCTTAACAAGAATGGCAGCAGGAGACCACAGAAAAATAACAATAACTCAAAACGACTTAATAATAATATCAGCAACTCCAATACCTGGAAACGAAAAATATGTATCAAAAGTAATTGACGAATTAATGCAATTAGGAGCTGAAGTTGTATATAGTGCTTTAGCAAATGTTCACGTATCTGGACATGCTTGCCAAGAAGAACAAAAACTAATACTTGCCTTAGCAAAACCAAAATATTTTATCCCAGTACATGGAGAATATAAGCAATTAAGAGCACATGCAGAAACAGCACAATTAATGGGAATAAAAAGTGAAAATATTTTCATGTTAGTAAATGGTAAAGTATTAGAAATCAATGAAAACGAATGCAAATTTACTGGAACAGTACCAAGTGGAAGAGTTTTAGTAGACGGATTAGGAGTTGGAGATGTTGGAAATATTGTTTTAAGAGATAGACAACATCTTGCACAAGACGGTTTAATAGTCATTGTTCTAACAATGGATTCTCAAACAGGAGAAGTAGTAGCAGGACCAGATGTAATATCAAGAGGATTTGTATATGTAAGAGAATCAGAAAACCTAATGGAAGACGTAAAAAATGTAGTAAAACATGAAGTTACGAAATGTGAAGAAAGAGGAATAAGAGACTGGACAACAATCAAAACAACAGTTAAAGACAATTTACGTGATTATTTATCTGTAAAAACAAAAAGAAACCCTATGATAATACCAATAATAATGGAAGTTTAGAAAAAATATATAAAAAATTCACTATATAAAATATAATTTATATAGTGAATTTTTTAAAAAAGAAACATTTCAAAAGCAATAGGAGGAAAACACGAAAAAAGAAAATTATAAAAAAATTATAAATAAAATATTAGATGCTTTTTATCCGCAAATGTGTGGAATATGTGGAAAACCACATAAAAATTCTCTATGTTACAATTGTAGAAAACAACTACAAAAAGAATTTAAATTCAACCAAAATTATTTCAAAAACAAATTTTTTACAGAACAATATTACTTTTTTAAATACCAAAATATTGTAAGAAGTCTAATTTTAGAAATGAAATTCAATAAAAAACCATATATTTATAAAACATTTCAATATTTTTTTGAAAAAAATGAAAAAAATTTGGAAAAACTAAAAAAATATGATATAATGATAATAGTACCGCTAAGTTCAAAAAGAAAAAGGCTTAGGGGATATAATCAAAGCCAATTAATAGCAGAAATCATTTCAAACATTTTACAAATAAAAATTCAAAACAAAATACTATTTAAAACCAAAAATATATTACCACAAAGTACATTAAATAAAGAACAAAGAAAAAACAATATAAAAGATGTATTTAAGGTAAAAAATATAGAACAAATTAAAAACAAAAAAATACTCTTAATAGATGATATATATACAACTGGAAGTACACTAAATGAATGTTCAAGAACATTAGTAAAAAATGGAATCCAAAAAGAAAACATTGGTGTACTTACCTTAGCCAAAGATTAAATTAAGAAAGGAAAACATAAATGGAAGACTTAGTTGAAAGTATACTAGACTATATAAGAGCAGACTATACAGACTATGCTATAATGTTAAATGGAGAATGGGGTTCAGGAAAAACATACTTTTGGAATAATAAAATAAGAAAAAAAATAGACTCCATGAACTTTAATGGAAAACAATATACTACAATATATATGTCATTATATGGAATATCTAATCTTGAAGACATAAGTAAAAAAATCTTTATAGAAACAACACAACTTATGGATAAAAACCTAAGAAAATATATGAACCAACACAAAGAAATGGCAATCCCAGAATATGCAAAAACAGGACTAGATATGGCAAACCTATTTGGAATATCATCAAATGATGGAAAAATAAATTATGGAGAATTTTTCTCAACAGATGACAAAATATTATGCTTTGACGATTTAGAAAGAGCTAATGTTGATGTAATAGACATTTTAGGATACATAAATAACTTTGTAGAACATGACCATATAAAAACAATAATAATATGTAATGAAAAAGAATTATCAACAA
>ERZ1643249.2012-NODE-2012-length-19577-cov-19.562750_pt1 | contig 19577 bp, 20 predicted proteins | sample MGYA00579263_ERZ1643249 | MGnify/ENA primary metagenome ERZ1643249 (study PRJEB29033, sample SAMEA4952264) | chicken gut metagenome | biome: Broiler Chicken; feature: Gastrointestinal Tract; material: Caecum | place: Ireland | collected 2018 | study: Broiler... | reverse complement strand
AACTCGTTGACAGTTGTTTTGCTGCAGTCGCCGCAGCTTTCGGCGATTTCGCGGCCGCTGAGATGATTCACAAAGTGCAGTCTCAATACTCTTCTGTAGTCCATGATTGAACCTCCAGTTATGATATCCCCGTGGGCAGGAGATGATTATATTATAACTGGAAATTTGGACCCCTTGGCTGACCGTCATTTAAGTCACAGGGTGGCCGCCGAATATAGCACAGGTGGCCGTTTTGGCTGGCAATCTGCAAACTTGAAGTTTTTTATGCATCTTACGATACCTTTCCATTTTTATCGCAATAAATTGTAACACTCTCAGTCATGCTGCCAACAAATACTCCATTTACATAGCTTCCAGCTAAAGCTGTCGCCGTTCCACTATTTCCACTTCTACTTGATGCGGTATCCAAAATTTTCCAGTTGCTAACATAACTTTTTGCAGATGCTGTTGCAGATGTACATTTAGCAGAACTTCCGTCGAATGTAAAATTCGCAGTAACTTCAACATGCCATATAGGATCACCAGCTTTATTGTAATATGTCGTACGCTTTACTGCACCTCTTAATGTTGATCTTGTATTAAGAGTTAATAAAGTTGTTTCAAAATAACTGCCATCTTCTAAATATTCTTTTACTATATCTTGTGCTTTATCAGATGCCGCATATGTAGTTAGTGGTTGAAAAAGGTTCAAGCAAAATAAAGAAGTTAATAAAACTGCACTGCTCTTAATAATATTTTTCTTCATGGTAAAACGTCTCCTTCTATTATTACATTTGTTTGCTTATCTGAAGGTATATTGGTATTATAAGCTTCATAGCTTTTCCACCACACCATTGTAAAACTTGCCCAAACTAAAATTCCAATAATTACTACGAAATAAATTATCAAACGTAGATTTCTTCTCTTTTGGAATCTATTGCAAATTTCTTCTATCCCCTGGCTTTCTAAATAATCCATATACACTTCTTCTGGTTTTCCAAAGGTTTTCATAATTTCGTTATATTTTGCTCTGGAATGCATGATTCCATAATCTCTTAAATGCATCTTCATATCTCTGAGGAATTTTCCTTCTGCAAATCCGATACTCGGGAACAGCGATTTCAATCTTCTATAATATAGCTGACAGTCTTTATTCATCTTTTATGTTCCAATAAAACTTCCAATTCTTCTTTACGAAAATTGATAATATTGCCTGAAGCCTTCTCAAATCTTCTATAGTCTTCAAGCATTTTTGAAAACTCTGTTCTTCCTTCATCAGTGAGATGATAATAGACACGTCTCATGCGTTTTCCTACAGTCTTTTCATAGCTACTGATATAACCTTTTTCTTCCAGTTTATACAATACAGGATACATATTTCCTGCCGAAATAGTTATGATATTGTCAGATAATTTATTAACTAAATCAGCAAGTTCATACCCATATAAGTCTTCCTCAGATAATATTTTTAAAAAAATAGTTCGAGGAAGCCTTTTTTATACCTTTCATAATATTTGATCATACTATCCTCCTTCTAAAAAATTTTTCTAAATACATTATATACCCTTGCTCATGATATATCAATATTTTATATGGTAATATTGAAATTTGTCTAATTTTATCGTTTTATCATCTTATACAACAAGGGATACATCTGTTTTTCATACTTTACATTCATTACTTTGTTTTTATATATCCCTTACTTTTCGCTTCTTTGATTATTTTATTCAGCAATATCCGTCCCCTATTATCACAGTCTTTCTTTATTTTGCAAAGTTCACAAGAACCGCAACAATACTTTTTATTAAAATTATGCATTACTACTGGCCCCCTTTAAATAAACATAATCATACCCTCTTTAACGACTATATAATCCACAAAATAACCATACACTATACTAAAGATATAGTAGCAGAGGTAGTATATGATAGCGTATAGCCTATTTGGGGAAATATTAAAATATTCAAAAGAATCCACTTACAACTTATCAATGCATATCATATCTCTAGTTCCACAATTTATAAATTAAGAAATAATAACCCACTAAATACTACTTTTATATAAAGGGTTGGTTTATGAATACTGCAATTTTCATCTAGCGGCAAAGAATCTGTTTATCTCACCTCAAGAGCTGAACAAAAATATCATGGACGTGCTGCAGGCATTATAAAAAGTTGCCCAGTAATAACTGGACAACCAAATAACTTTATATTTTTTCACTGTTTACTTGACGGGAAGTACACAAAAATAACTGATTTCTTAATTGATGCGATATCTCCTTGACCATATATGCCGGTTATGGAATAAATCTTGCTCGCGGACAAATCTTAAATTGCTCTTAGATGCAGTGAACCCCAAGCCTGTATGAATTTCACCCATATAGGAACAATAGTAAAGCAATTACAGGCAGGATAAAGCAGGCGGCGGAGAGAAACATCGCGCTGTAAACGCTGTTGGACCGCAGAGAAAGTTTCCAGATCAGTGTTCCCGCCAGGATACATAGCCCCAGAAGAAACACTGCGAACAGTCCCAGAAGCCAAATCATAGTGAAAAATGCCGGGAGCTCCTGCAGAACAAAGCTTGCCGCCGGGGCATGGATTCCATCCAACCCGTAGTGCATGATCACCCAGATCCAGCGAGGGAAAAATCCAAAGAGAGCAAGCAGGAAGGATTGTCCCATCACGATCCGCCTTTTTTTTCGATACACGTTCTTGCGGCCGGTGCGGGAGGCTATAATCAGCAGCTCAACTCCTGTTGTTTTTTCGTAGACACCGTAACCGGAAAACAACAGCACCTCGCAGAGCAGCACCAAGAGCAGACAGATCAGGTTCGATTCCGCTCCGCCTTTGCCCAGCAGCGCATCCCACCCTGTCACGTCGATCAGCTCTACGGCCGGAACCTGCGCTGCCACCTGTTCCGCCCTTTCAAACTGTGTTTTGATACGGGCAAAGGCCTCTAACTGGAAGCTGTCTGTCTGCAGCTGCTCTATGGCATATTCATAATAGTCCTGTGTGATAGTTCCGGCTTCCAGCGCCTGAGCCAGGACTTCCAGCTCATCAGAAGTGTCCAGCCGGTCTTCCTCTTCCGCAATCTTCCTGCTGGTTTCCTCCGAGATGACTCCGGAAAACTCCCTGGCATAAGTGCGGTAATAAAAGACATCCGACGTAGCCCGAAAGGCTATATTGCCCCAAGTCAGCATCTGGGCCAAGAGCAGTGCCGCAGCAATGGGCAGGCCGCCCCGGTAACCCAGTAACTTTTTGATCTCCTGTCTGGTGACGGAGGCGTTGATCCGGACATTTTTCTTTGCCGTGCCCCTGCCGGCTGATTTCCGGCGGCGCAACGCCGGCGCGGAAATGGTCCATTGCCCAGCATAGCAGAGCACTGTGCCAATGCTGCCGCCAAGGATAAGCAGGATAAGGGCAAAGATACTGACACTCAGGATATTGACCGGGATGCCAAACAGGCTCAGGCAGATATAATCGCAGAAAAAAGCATTGGGATCTCTCAATGCAGCTAAATTGAAATAGCGGGGCCAGCCATCGGCATAAGCTCCAAGGAGCATCTCGGCAATGAAAACTGCACAGATCACTGCCGCTGCGAGTTTTCCGTTTTTGAAGAGTGTACACAGCCAGGCGAAGACAGTCCCTGCCATCGCTTCTGCCAGCATGCGATGCAGTAAAAAGATCACCAGGTATGTGCCTGCGCTGAGTTCCCAGGGGCTGCTGTAAAACCCGGTCAAGGTTTGGATCGGACGATCCAGCGGTCCAAGTCCCGCCAGTTTCCACGCCAGTATCAGGTTGCTGCCATAAAACAGCAGGCAGACCACGGCCGATGCCGCCCACAGGGTGACGATCTTGACTGCCGCCGTATGCTTCCGTCCTGCGGGCTTTGAGAGGAGCAGCGCCATCATCCCGCTGTCACGCTCCTGCAAAAAGAGTAGCAAGGCAAAGGCGATTTCAATGAGAAGAAGGATATACCCTGTCTCACGGCTGTCGATGACCAGACTGATCCCGTAGGGAGCATCCGGAGTCAGCTCATTGACCGCCAGACGTTTATAGACCTGTGCTGTGTTCTCCGCCGCCCTGCGGGTGAAGCTGCTGGAGCCGCCGAACAGGCCTGTCCTGGTCATGGCCTCCGCTGATGCCTGGATCCCCTCACGGTATTCGTTATATTGGGACAGTTCCGTCAAACGTGAGAGCTCGCTGCTGAGGATTGTCCCCCGGGCAAAATCCGCCTCACTGATGGATTCCCCGGAGGAGACATTGACAGAATAGGTTTCCAGCTCACTGGTAATGTAGTCTATGGCTTCCCCCAGGGACATCCCGGACCATTCTTCCGCTGCCTCGGTCGCTTCTGCCGGAGAATAGCCATCTTCGCTGACATGTTCCGCGGAATAGATCACGCAGACTCCGTTCAGCAGCAGAAGAAACCCTAAAGCAAAGAGTACGGCCTTGCTGCGCAGCAGCTTCAGCGCCTCATAATAGATCATGTTCAAATACATCATCTCCATAACAATGCAAATACACATCCTCCAGGGAGGAGATCATAGGGTCTTTGGCCTGCTCTGCGATCTTTGCGGTCAATTCTTCCGGGCTGCCGCTTTCCAGCAGCTTCCCATCTCCGATCATCATAATCTCCTTTGCCACCTTTTCCACGTCGGAAACTACATGGGTGGCGATCAAAACGATGCTGTCCTTTCCGATATCTGACAGGATCCGCCGCACATAAATCCTCTGCCGGGGATCCAGCCCGGCGGTGGGTTCATCCAAGATCAGCAGCTTTGGTTCTGCCAGAATTGCCTGAGCCAGCAGCAGCCGCTGCTTCATGCCCCCGGAATACGTCCGGATGCGGGCGTCCCCTGCGGAAGTCAGGCCTACCAGTGACAGGACAGTTTCCACCCGCTTCTGTACCAGACCCCGCGGCATCTGTTCCAGAGCCGCCATATAGTACAGGAACTCCCTGCCCCGGAATTCGGGATACAGCGCCTGCTGCTGGGGCATGAAGCCCAGGAGTGCCCGGTATTCTTTCCCCAGTTCCTGAACATCTGTGCCATTCCAATAGACCCGGCCTGATGTGGGACGCAGATTTCCGGCCAGGATATTCATCATGGTGCTTTTCCCCGCACCGTTTGGCCCTAAAAGACCATAAACCCCTTTGGTCATGGTGAAGCTCAGGTGGTCCAGGGCCACCTTCGAGCCATAGTGTTTTGTCAAGCCTTCCATTTTCAGTTCCATTTATAATGCCTCCACCTTATAGAATAGAAGGACCTGCAGTGCTTGCTGCTGCAAATGCCCAGGTCCCGGTTGCCAGCATCAAAACAGCCAGCGGGCAGGCTGAAACTCAGTTAAAAATACCCAGAGAGATCTTCTCTGCAGCGTCCAGGTTTCCCGATTCAAAGTCCTCCTTGGAAATCTGGTGCAAGGTGCCAAAGTACGCGCCGTCAAACACATCCAGGGACATCACAGGATCATTGTATATGAGGCCAAGATAGCGGTCTTGTGTGTACCCGATCATCTGGAAAGTCGTATTGATGTCATCAAGAAACAGGTCCGTCCGCTCTCCGGTCTCCAGATCATAATAGAAAAACAGTGCCTGGTTTTCTTCCCGGCGATAGTCACGGCAGAGCGCCACATGCTCATCGGCAAAGCAATAGAATGCGCCCCCTGTCGGATAGGTAAAAAGCGCTTCTCTTGTCCCATTGGAAAAAGAATACGCGTACTGGGTATCACTGTCTTCATAAATATACTCATACATGGAACCATACAGCAGCGTATCTCCGTCTATCCCTTCGAAAATATACGGTGCCCACTCACCAGTTACGATGCCATCCTCATCCAGCTCTTTAAAACATTCTCCGCTGTCAAATTCCGTCAGGGTGCCTGTGGAAACCTCATAGATCATATCGGCATATTGTTTTGGCACGGCTGCCTGGTATTCATTCCGATAGTTATAGTAGGCTTCGCTATAAGCATTCTCATAGGCATTCGCGTAGGCATCCTCTTCATTCTCGTATATCTTCAGGGATTCTTCTATGTATTTATCCAGGTCGATATCTTGGGCATATTCTCCCCGTTTTGCTGCCTCATAGAACTCTGACTCCGAGAGCATGGGCTCGTCATACCATAGTCTCTCAAACACCACATAGTCTTCCGATACTGCTTTACACCCGATAGAGTCATTACCGTCAGTCACTTCATTTAACCTGGTAATTTCTCCCGTGGTTATATCGATTCCAGTGAGGACAACCGTTTCGGTTTCTATTCCGCCGTGACCGGTTTCGTCTACAGAAACATAGCCATAAGTCGCTTCCATCCAGACATGATTCCCTGCGTATGCCACATTGCCAATGCGCTCAAGGACCCATTCCCCATTTTCATAGGAACCGATCTCCAGAGCAGCAACCACCTCCTGGGTATCAGAAGTCAAGTTAAGCCGGAGCAGTTCATATTCCCCCGCGTCATCGTTCCGCCGTACCAGGTAGACAGCATCCTGGAAATAGGCTAAGCCGGTCATAGCATCAGAGCCCTTGGCATAGGCAGGACAGCTGGTATCGTTATGCCTGCAGTTTGCCCGGTTGCACAGGACATAGCTCTGTTCTGCCTCAAAATCATAGTACTGCGCCAGGTTCGAGGATAGATACAGGATGCCCGATTCACACACCTGATAGGTATCTGAAGCGTTGGCAAACTGGCTGGCCCCATAGACAACAGGGCTGCTGCTTCCCCTTATAGCGGTTTCCCCGACACTTTCGCGGCAGGCGGACAAGGAAAAAACCATGCCCAGCAGAAACAGCAGCAAAAAAGGAAATATCCATTGCCTGTGCAATTTAATCATGTTTTATCACGCCTTTTTTAATTAAACCCATGCGGCATTACTTGTAAAAGTATTAGATGCTCCCTTACAGGAAAATGTGTGAGTACTGGTAACAGCAATAACTGTATAGGAATATTCACCTCCGGTCCTTGAAATTGTTCCGCTCGCCCCGGTCATAGACGAAGAACTATTGCCATAATTGCCTACAGCGCTATTTAAAAATGAAGCTGTTCCTTTAGCTTTCAATGTTTTTACATAACCATTTACCTTTGCCTTATCCGCAGCATCTCCGCCTCCTGCATAAAGAGATACCTTAAAGGAGGTTTGGGAAGTTGCATATCTACCATTGCAAAGGCTTGTACCAGTAATGGCATACTTGTTCCCATACGAGTCTTTTGCTGTTCCTGATACTGTACCCGTAGTGCTCATAACAGAAATATCCGGCTCCTCATTATCTGCTGCAAAGCAAGTGGCAGACATGCTGAAAATCAGGGAAAATGTCAGAACCGCACTGACCAGTTTCTTTACCCAAAAATTCTTCTTTAAAGTGTTTTGCTTCATATAAAATTCCTCCTATAACAATTTTACAAGACCTACTTTGCCATACACTGTGTAGTCTATTTTAGCCTATTCTTACTTTTTTCTTTCCAGATTTTAGCTAAATATATTATCTATCTATTTTGCAGAATATTACCTTCCCATCGGTATCACCTCTCTCTTTAATTCGTGCATTTTAATAGTTATATATTGCATAATGTTTTTAGTTGCATATTTCCACTGCTTAGCAAAATACTACTTCTCATCGACATTACTCACTCTGTTCCTTTTCATAACAAATGTATGTAGTATACTGTTATATATCATTATATATATCTTAGAATTATAGTACCACACTATAACATTATTGTAAAGATAGTATTATACTTAATCATGGATTATTTTATGAATACTTCTATCTTATGCAATCTTGATATCGGATCTCCCATATTACTTCTGTTGACCTGTTCAAATAAAAAAGCATAAATTATCCCAATTCCCTTTGCGCTGTTTTTTCAGAGATATTCTTATATATAGCCAATACAGGCCAGCCATACCTCTAAACATATATTGTTCACGCAAGACGGCGTTGTTATAAAAACAGTCCATCATTTCTATCATAATATTATGGATTCATCGCGACAACGATACGGTTTGTGTTGTAAACTGATAAAGGAAGTTGACAATTATTTTTTTAAAATTCTGGAAAAGACATTTTCCCAATTATCAAGTCATGGCTTTCCCAAATCGTTCAGGCATAACTTCCATACAACTTTTGAAAAACTATGCTTCTACATCTATCCAAGATATTACTTTTCTATACATACAAAAAATCGAGAGTTATACATGCTTATGTATGTATGGCATGTATAGCCCCCGATGAAATCTAATCTTTTTATATTTTTAAAATCCACTTATGAAATAGCCCTGAATGACACAGTCATAATTCAATTAATAACTTGTCTAAGTTTCCATTAGCGGCGTTGTGTAAGTCGGCATAAGTACCGCTGCACTTCCTTCAACTGTCTTACAGACTGAAAAATTCATCTAGCGTTATTAATTTGAAAATAATCATGTCAATACAATGTATTTCTCATCTGATATCATAAACGCTGCGGATCTTCAGTCCTTCTGGTTTACCTCTCAGAATCTGTACACGTTTTTCTCCTCCGTTCATATCAAAATAGTTATCGCTTAGTACCATATCTTGATCCTCATTTTGGATCTCTACGCTTTTTGCATAAGCCTTTGCCCTTACGATCAGCCAGGGATACTGAAGTTCCATGCTGAGTTCCGGGTCCTGATACCGGAAATATTTCGGATAAGAAAATATAACTGTTCCCTCTGCGATTTCTTTGTCTCCGTCATAGGCCTGATAACTGACGTATTCTGTAAACACATCGATCTCAGGAAGCAATACCTTATCCATCCATCTGCTGAACAAAGCCGGGACCTTTATATATGCTTCTTCACTGCGCAGCACCTTAGCCTTTTGATCTCTGATCTGCCACTTCAGCAGGATTTCCTTATCCTCTCTGGTTTCATTGGAAGCATTGAACCGGATAGATTTTTCAAACTCAAAATGCTGGCGGTTCATATTTGCCTCCTGGGTCATCCAGCTTTCCTCTTCGCAGGAAACAAGCACCGGGGCAAAAAATCTTCTGGCATAGTAATGAAGAGCCTTCCATCTTCCCCGGTAGTCAATAGATGACTAGGAGATCACCGGCCAGCAGTCATTTAACTGCCAGTAAACGGCTCCCATACATCTTCCGCTGTTCCTCCGGAAATGCTCCACGCCGTAGCGGATGCCATCTGCCTGGAGAAGCTGAGAAGCATAGATCAGGGTTTCAAAATCTGTAGGATACCGGTAGGCCTGCTGCATATAACTCATGATCTTTCCGTTAGCCCCATAATTCCGCTGGTGCTTTTCCATAATATAAGAAAAAATATTCCAGTCTGCCGGATCATCTGTAAAGGACTGTATCGTCTTTTTCGGGTTCTTCCGCATATTTTGGTATAAAGTATAGATTTTGAGCCTCATACCTGATAAAATTAATATAATTAAAATGAAAGAAGGAATCTTGAAATGCCTACAAATTCTTCACTTGATTTACAACGATTTTATCCAGATGAGCTTGAAATAGTTTCAATTGAAGAAGATTCTGATGAAATAAGACTACATATGCTCTCCAGATCAAAATCTTTTTGCTGTCCAAAATGTGGTGAAGAACTGCGTAAGCTGCATGCTACCCATCACCGGACAGTTCAGGATCTGCCGATTCTCGGGAAGCGTGTTTTTTTGGATATAAGAGTACATGATTTTCAGTGCCAAAATCCCATCTGTGAAATCGGTGCATTTTCCGAAACATTTCATGGTTTCTTAAACCATTATAGCCGAATGACAGAGCGGCTTATAGATTTCGTTACAATACTTGCTCTCGAAACCAGTTGTGAAGCAAGTGCTCGTATTATGCAGGCTATGCATGTTAAGATTAGTGGTGACACAGTGATCCGTATGCTTTTGAAAAGATACCAGACGCAATCCCATATACCTTGTGGAAGCCATATTGGTGTAGATGATTTTGCTTTTAAAAAACGACATACTTATGGGACGATTATTGTTGATGAAAATTCCCATATTCCTGTTGCTGTTCTGGAAGGACGGGATGGATCTGCCCTAAAAGCATGGCTGACTCAGAATAAGCAGGTAACAACAGTGACTCGTGACCGCGCATCTGCGTATGCAAAGGCAGTGGAAGAAATCCTGCCGGATTGTATGCAGATCGCAGACCGGTTCCACTTGCATCAAAATCTCCTGGAGGCAGTAAAGAGTGTAATAAATTCAACAGTGCCAGTGGACATAAAAATTCCTAAAGATGCTGCTTCACCTTATGCAGAAACAGCGGTTTCGGACCCTCTCGTGGAGAGCAGTAAAAAAAATGTCTGAGGCTGTGGATAATTCAATAGAATACAATCCTAAAAGTGTACAACTATATAATAACATTCGAGAATACGCCGCTGCCGGATACAGCAAAAGAGAAATCGCTAAAATTTTGCATTGTGGACGTAATACAGTCACCAAGTATCTTAATGGCGACTATGAATCCCTATGCAAAAGAGATTATCGGAGCGGCATGGATCAATTTTATGATGATATTATAAAAGAGCTGAATGCAGGTGTGAGCAGAAAAGATGTCTATTGTCATCTGCTCAAAAAAGGTTATATGGGTAAGCATTCGGCTGCCTATGATTATATGAATAAAATCATAAAACGAGAGCATATTGATATAGCTGTTTATAAAAGTTCTTCTGCAGAGGTTATTCAAAAGCGAAAGAAACTGCAACAATATGACCATGTTTCACGAGCAGGCATTTTTCGTTTCCTGTGGATGAACTCTGACTTGAGCAAGGCACATTGTACTTATATTATGGAGCATTATCCTAAAATCCGTCAGTTAGATATATGTATCCGTGAATTCCGGAATATCTACGATCAAAAAAATATGGTGCTGCTTTATTTATTCATTGAAAAGTATAAACTATCAGAAATACAGGAATTATCCCGCTTTGCAGAGGGGCTTGAAAAAGATATTGAAGCAGTCGAAAATTCGGTTGCAAGCCCGCTGTCCAATGGATTTGTTGAAGGGACAAATAATAAATTAAAAATGGTAAAGCGTACAATGTATGGCCGATGCAGCCGTCAGTTATTAGAAGCAAAACTTATGTATCGCCCTAATGTATAAATACCAAAATATGCGGAAGAACCCTTTTTCGCCGGAAAGGCCTGAAAGCCAAATTCTGACAGATAGCGAAAAAAATGTTTCCTATATTCGGCAAAGGGCCTGTTTCCATGCCATACTTTCCAGTAGTGGACGTCTCCTCTGTCCGGATCGTTGGGATGGTCAAATGATCCGCCGGAAGAAGGGCTGGCCGGCCAGTAGAAGGTCTCCGGATCATATTTTTTCAGGATTTCCGGAAGGATCCTCTCATACATAAAGAGATAATCCCGGACTTCGCTGTATTTAGTCACCCAGCATCTTTCCTCCACAAACATTTCCATCTCATTATTTCCGCACCACAGTCCAAGACAGGCATGATGGCGTATCCGCTTAATATTATCAATAAACTCCTGGCGGATATTTGCCTCGAATTCTTCTGTCAGTTCATAGACAGAGCAGGCAAACATAAAGTCCTGCCATACCACCAGTCCCAGCTCATCACAGAGATCAAAGAACCAGTCGTCAGAATAGAATCCTCCGCCCCCAAACCCGGATGGTATTAAAATTTGCCAGGCGGCAGTCTTCCAGAAGTTTTCTGGTCCTTTCTTTGCTCCGGCGGCCGAGCAGGTGGTCTTCCGGTATATAATCTGCTCCCATAGCAAAAAAGCAGACCCCGTTTACTTCATGGGCAAAGCTTTCTCCCCACTGGTCTTTTTCCCGTCTTACAGTCATTGTCCGCAGACCGATCTTCTTTTTCCACACATCGCAGATCTCTCCCCCTGACTCCAAAACCACCTCTGCTTCATACAAAGGCTGCTCTCCCAGGCCGTTAGGCCACCAAAGCCGGGGATTTTCAATGATCAGCTCTCCTCTTCCGTCCTTTCCCAGTTCTATGCTGTAACGTTCTCCCTGGGGAGAAGAGACGGCCGCTGTCCACCGTCTCCCTGAAATTTTTCCCTGGGAAGTCTCTGCTTCAAAGTATAGGGTTACCTTCCCTTCCTCATGTTGCTGCCGGATGTAAACACCGTCAATCCTTCCCTCCTGGGTCCCCAGGATATAAACCTTCCGGAATATTCCTGCGTCGGGAAGATGTGCTCCCCAGTCCCAGTCGAACATATAGTGGGCTTTTCTCAGATGCATAAATCCTTCATATGTATCTTCGTTCCCGATATTTCCATACTTTTTATGGGCCTGGGCAATAAACTTCAGAGGAGAATGGAATACTACTCTCAGAATATTCTCTTTTTCCCTCAGAAGATCTGTGATCTCGTATTCCCATATCCGGTGCATGTTGCAGGTTTCTCCCAGGAGGCTGCCGTTCAGATATACGTCAGCCAACGTATCCAGGCCCTCAAACCGCAGAATCTTTTTCCTGCTGGAAAGGAGTTCCCCCTCCGGCGCAAATCTGCACTCATATTCATAGTCTTCGTTCATAAGAGCGCAGGCTGCGTCTTCATTATCTTTCCAGAAGGGATCCTGCATCCCGCCGTTTCGGAGCAGGTCTGTGTAAACAGTCCCTGGAACCTCTTGATATAGCACATCGCCTCGAAGCCGGAATTATTGCCTGCTCCTGTGTTTCCAAAATCAAATATGCCTACCGCTCTTTTCCCTTTCCAGCTTTCTGGAATGATGATCTCCTTATGGAGCCAGAGATAACGGTCCCTTCCGCTCCACCGGTCTCCGGTACGCATTTTTCCCATCCTTCAAATTCCACAGGGACTTCCGGATTTACGACACCCTGATGATCTTCGCAGACTGCAAATTCTTCCAGATGGGTGATTTCTCTATAACATTATTCTCTGATCTCGGTAATTCTTCTATCAAGTTTTCTCTCTGTTAAAAACATAAGTACCTCCTAAATACAGAACCTCTTTCTATCCCTATTGTACAAAAAGTTTTTTCTCAGAACAATTTTCGATTTTCTATGTTTAGTGTAAAAATTCTATATTCAGACTTTCAGTCTATATCCCAGATAATCCAGAAAGAGTTCCCCATACATTGCATTCGCCCAGGAAAACCATTCCCGGGTATACTTTTCCGGATTATCCGCGCTGAAACCTTCATGGATCATTCCTGTGCCTCCTGTAGTAGAGACCAGAGTATCAAGAATTCTTTTTTTCTCCTCTCTGGAATTACTGGTCAGGCCTTCCATTGCCAGAGCGATGGGCCATATATAGCCGGAAGGGGTATGGGGGCTTCCGATGCCGGAAGCTGCCTTTCCTTTGTAGTAATAAGGATTTCCCTCGCTGAGGATCATTTTTCTGGTGTTCTCCATAGTCTCTCTGTCTGCGGGATATCCCAGATAAGACATGGACAAAAGGCTGGGCACATTTGCGTCATCCATCAGATTGACCATTCCATATCCATCCACCTCATAAGCATACACTGTGCCAAATTCCTCTGTTTTTACCCGCCCGTAAATTTCTATGGCATTCTGGACCTGAGCCTTCATTTTTCCTGCTCTTTCCCTGAGACTTTCATCTCTTAAGATCTTTTCTGCAATTTCTTCCAGATATCCCAGAACAACTACGGCAAACATATTAGATGGGATCAGATATCCATAGGTACAGGCATCATCGCTGGGACGAAATCCTGACCAGATCAGGCCTATGTCCGGGCGGACCAGCGCTCCCTTTCCCTCTCTGGACAAAGTATCTGAATAGTAACTCCCTTTCCGGATAAACACATAGGAAGATTTTTCTTCATGATTCTGTTCTGTCTGAAAAACATCCAGGATCTTCCAGACTCCCTTACGGAAATTTTCATCAAACTGAGCGGTGCACCCTGTATTTTTCCAAAGCAGCCAGGCAAGCTGGACAGGATAGCACAAAGAGTCAATCTCAAATTTTCTTTCCCACACCCAGGGACTCTGATCCGGGTCGTCTTTCTCCCAGCAGGCTCCGGTGGGGCCTTCATTAAAGGCATTGGCATAGGGATCCAGACAAATATAGAAGAACTGTCTTTTTACCAGCCCTGCGATCAGATCTTTTATCTTTTCATCCTTTTCCCCTAAAAAGAGATATGGACGGATCTGTGCCGTAGAATCTCTCAGCCACATTGCGGGAATGTCTCCTGTGATCACATATACCGTTCCGTCTTCCATAACCTTTAATGTGGTCTCTAACGTATTGGCAAAAGAAAGTGCGGAACTGTTCCAGAAGCTTCTGTTCCCCTTTCGCCTTTTCTTCCAATTCCTGAAAAAATTCATTCATAGCAGTATCATTTATAAATTTCATAAAGAACTCTCTCCGTTTACTGTTGATCTTTCCAACTTATTCTACATTTTCAGCATCCCGGTTCCCAGTGAAAAAAACTCTGGAAACACCGGATATATTATAGATAGTTTCTATTGATTGACCCGGCATAGAAAGATATCGTATAATAATTTCAGATATAACAAACATTGTTCAGACAGACAAAACAAGGAGGTAGAAGCATGAGAGGCAAACATATATCCATCCTGGCAGGCATCTACTGTATCTGAAACAGAACTCACCGTATCCGTCACAGAAGGAGACCATGCAGGAGAAACTTTGACATTTGATCTGTCCGACTGGGATTCTGGAGGACAGACATTCACGGCCAGAGAGACCATAAATCTCAACTATTATACAAAAGAAAATGTTCATTATGTCATGAGCGTATACGTTCCTGAAAAATAAATGGATCTTATCCATAGAAGAGACTGTCGGCTAATACTGATTTTGGTCTTAATAAATTAAAAAAGAGACTATTCCGTAAAATCCAGCCGTATAGAAAGTACTAAACTTTTATGGAATGGTCTCTTCAGCTGTAATGCCATCCCCTTTCATATGATCCAAATTATTTTGTCCAACTCTTTTAAGTGACGTTCATGGCGTATATACGAGAATATCTTTTAATAATTCTCCCGTATCTGAATCTACAGCGGCTGCTGCAATCGTCCTTCCTCCATAAGAATATGTAACATAAGTAACCCAACAGCCGCCAGCACCCCAATATGTTGGTTCTGATTGTTCTATATCCACATTTAAATCTGCAGGTACATTCAAATTCGTTTTAATAGCTTCTAACTGTTCAGTGCTTAATATTTTTTCTCCATTACTATTTGTTTCAGTTTGTGTAGATTCTTCACTGCTGTCAGATCCGCTCTGGGCATCTTCCTGGGTATCCTCAAATCCCACAAATCCTTCTTCTCCGCCCACATTATATATTCCATAACATGGCAAAGTCTGCGCTTCATTTGGATTCATAAAGGCTAATAACCAATTTTTGAACCCTTCCGGCAGATCTGCCATAGGTGCGCCTGGAGTATAAATCAAAAATTCATCGGCACTATCAAACCCGTATGGATCAGAATATATAAATCTTTGGCCGTTTTCGTAATATTCTTCTCCTACAGTTCCATCTGTCTGAAGTTTTTCTAATCCCATGGAGTATGTATAATCATTTATCTGTGTCGGTGTAGTAAATTTCCCCGTAAAGTTGCAGATATAAACGGTTCCATTAGGATATTCCGCCCCTGTATCCCCCATATCTGAATCATGATACTGTCCTGCAAAACTGCCGTCATCTTCTAGGGTAAACTGAGTTGCCCAGGCTCCCGCTCCACTTGAAAATGTAAAATCGGATGGCATTGATGCAAAAATATTGACAGAATTAGTCCCTTGAGAGGAAGATGGGGTATTTGCTCCCATGGTTGAATAAGAATAGTCGCTTAAATTGATATAAATAACAAAGCCTTCGTTTTCAGATACAGCTCCCTCTGGTCCATGTTCAAATGTTACTGCGACAGTATTATCATCTGCTTTTTCTATCACATATGGCCAATAATATTCATCTCCAAAAGAATCTATTTTTACAAGTGTCGCTCCATCTTTATCTACCGCAAAGAAAGAAGGGCCATAATATCCGCTCACATATATCGTCCCATTACTATCTATTGTTGAGCATACTGAAGCTCCGCCAAACTCATTATTTTCCCATATTACGGACCCATCGTTTAGCGCAAGGGAAACAATTTTTCCTCCTTCACTGTAGTAAAACCGATCATCATAAATTCCTATTTCTGAGATTTGTTCTAATTCCGTTCTATCATAAGATCCCGTTGTATGGTTCCATACTTCTTCGTTTTGCTCATTCAGTCCACAAATGACCGCAGATTCTTTTCCACTATCAGAAGAAAGTCTGATCTCAATTTGTGCGGCAGGCCCTTTTGAATCTACATTTTCCCCATCAGACTGAGTATTTAGACTATCTTCCGTATCTTCTGCGGCGTACTTTTGATGAAGAAAATATGCGATACATATAGAGATTCCAATAATTATTATTAAAATAACTGCTATTATAAAAAATCTTTTTCTTGTTTTCACAGCTAATCCCCCTCAAAAAATCATACATCAAAACCCGAAAAATCAATGGACAGTCCCTCAAAAATGCCTGATCTGACAGTTTCTGAAAAGGTATAATCTCCGGTATCTTCTTTTTCAAAATCATAGACTAATATTCTGTTCTTGTCCGGATCCACCAGCCAATACTCCCGGACTCCTGCTGTACGGTATTTAAAAAGCTTTGTATAATAGTCCATCCTTCTGCTGCTTGGAGAAACGATTTCAAGGATCCAGTCCGGGGCCCCTGCGCACCCCTTTTCCGTCAGTTTATCCTTAGAACATATAACGCTTATGTCCGGCTCAACATAGTTCTTGTCATCTGCGTTGAGAAATACAGCAAACGGAGCGATATCGACCTCGCAATCTCCTTTTTGACTGTCAATATAATCCGCAATCTTTCTGCTCAAAGAAAGAAGTATTTTCTGATGTCTTCTGGAAGGAGGCGTCATATAATAGATATGTCCTTCTACCAGTTCCGCTCTGACACCTTCCGGCAGGGCGTAAATGTCCTCAACCGTATATAATTTTGCATTTTTCTGTAATAACGGCATATTCTTACACTCCCTTCTCTGTTTATTGATGAGTATACAAGCTGCAAACGTAAAGATAAATACCAGCAGGCTAAAATCTGTTCTTCCAAATTTCCTGTTTAATAATTATTTATTGTCTCTATGATCTCATTATAATCACATAATCCATTTCCTACATAACGTCCACCTTCATACTGAGCTCCGTCATATGGCGTAATTGCCTGTTCTGTATTATATACCTGATTCAGCAGATCCATATATTCTTCCTGTGAGGATACCTGAGTTCCCTCCCAGTAATAATTATAAATTGGCATCCCCGATTCATCTAACTGTACATTTGTATTATCCTCAGCGCCGTAATCGCCGCTGTAAAGCAGGAGGAACTGTCCATCCTGTATGGTATATATTTTATCGTAGTACACATCCATATGCCCGCCCATATCGCGAAAAAGATTCTGCCCTTCTATATAGGAGAAGCCACAATTATACATAGACTGTTCGATTATAGTTCCGCCGGCATAGCTGCACAGAACATCTCCACTGGCTGTAGAGCCGAAGTTTATATATAATTCCGGTATCTCATCATTATTGATATTTACCAGCTTGCTTGTTTCAAACTGTCCGTGGTTATTAATATAGTCAATATAAGCCTGCTTCCATTCAGAAACAGCTTCTGGTGTTTCCTGTGATCCTTCACTTTCTTCTGCATATGTCTGACCATGCAGGACTTCATAGATGTCCTCTCCCTGGGGCCAGTTATTCAGATACCAGAAGGTAACTTTTCCCTCTTCATTGGCATCAAAGGAAGCCATAAAAGCCCGGTCGTTTATAGTCGTCAGATAAGCTGACGTGTTTTCATTCGTATAATAAGTGATCCAGCCATTTTCTTTCATTGCAGTATCTGCATCAGTTATATTATCTCCTATTGTAATACCATATAAAGAAATGTAGTCCGTTCCCTCATTTTTCATACTGAAAGCATCATCCAGCCACTCCAGATAGAAATTATCTTTTTTATAAGAGTCTGTGTCAGAAAGCTGCCACCCTTCCGTATGTTCCATGCCCAGTATATCAACCAGCTGCTGATAGTTCTGGAAATAATCGCTGACTTCTATATGAGTTTCAGAGTTTTCCTGCAACGACAATTCTTCATCTGGAGGAATCTCTTTCTCTGTTTTTGTTTCTTCTGGCTGTTCTTGATTTTCTTCCTGGATCTTCGGATTCTCTTGTTCTTTTTCTTCTCCTTCTGCCCTCTGGTTTCTGCAGCCTGAAGCTGCCAATAATAAACAGCAGGTCAGTAATATGATCTTCTTTTTCAACTTCTTCTCCTTCTTTTAAAATCCCAGCTCCGCAAAGTTCCCCTCAGTCATCTCCAGCTGTATATCAAACCTGGTATCTTCTCCTGCTACCAGCTTTATCCTGCTTTCTCCCTTTTCCAGTGAAATGCTTTCCTCAGCATTCTGTTCACCGGCGGCATCACACTCTGCCAGAGTGGTCAGCGCTCCTTCCGGGTCAATAAGCACTACTTTCAATTTGCCGCTGTATAATGTGATCTCATAAGAGAACTCTGCTTCTGTGGTTTCCTGGGCGTCCCAGGACCATACTGGATCCCATCCAGATTAAAGGAATTGGAATCACTGGAGATTTCTTTCTCATTATCATATAAATCTGCTATCCGGCTGCCGCCGCAGCCGCTGACACTGAAAGCCGCCAACAAAGCCAACGCTGCTATTGATTTTCCTCTCACTTATTTTTCACCAGCCTTTCCCTGCTTACTGAGGAGTTTTTATATCCTTCCGCAGGACTTCCCTAGGCGGTTCAATCTCATTTGCCAGGGTATGTTCTGTTAATTCCGATAAAATCTTAAATTTTTTATTCAGCATAGGCCGCATACAATTAGGCACATGTTCCTGGTGGGCCCTGTGTATAGCCACGCATTCTTTGCAGTTTCCGTGATAACGACAGGCTTTCTGGCAGGGACAGTGGTCCTTATCCTTATATTCTTCTCTAAACTGGGCTGCAAACTCTTCCTGAAGGCGAAGCCCCTCTGCCCGGTTTCCCTTATGAAATTCCTCCATTGCCGCCAACTGTTTCGGATTATTCTCAATGATCATTCTGGTTTCCTCCTTCGTTTTTTTCAGGAATGCCACTCCATGGTGTATTCCTTCTCTCCGGTCTCCTGGTCTGTTGATTCCTCTTTTATCTGGAATCCTTCCCGTTTATAAAATTTGACTGCCCGGATATTTTTCTGATAGACCTTCAGACTTAAATAAGGCTTTCTGCCTTTGATATAATTCAAAAGCTGCCCGCCGATCCCTTTGGATTGTGCCTGTTCCGGGACAAAAATTCCTGCAATATACTCCTCGTACAGGCCCGCAAAGCCCTGGATCTGTCCCTTTTCCTCCCAGACATAGACTTCTGCCTGGGGAAGCATTTCTCTTACCGGTCCATAGTTTTTCTCCCAGTATTGAGCCGGTATAAAATCATGGGCTTTTATATTCGTATCCAGCCAGATTTTTGAAACCCTGTCCAGATCTTTCTTTTCCATTTTTCTGATCATATATAGTATCTCCTGTCAGCTCTGCATTTCATATTTTCCGCCGTTTTTGATCGCCAGGACCGCTCCCGGC
>ERZ1643249.2010-NODE-2010-length-19600-cov-75.999898_pt1 | contig 19600 bp, 22 predicted proteins | sample MGYA00579263_ERZ1643249 | MGnify/ENA primary metagenome ERZ1643249 (study PRJEB29033, sample SAMEA4952264) | chicken gut metagenome | biome: Broiler Chicken; feature: Gastrointestinal Tract; material: Caecum | place: Ireland | collected 2018 | study: Broiler... | reverse complement strand
TTAATTGATTTCATAGATGGTGATGTAGTAATTCCTTACAAATACACTAACTCATATATCAATGGGTTAATTACTGTAAGCAGATTTACAAAAGGTGTAGATTTAAAGAAAAAGTACTATACTCATATCACTTATCATGAATTTAATGGAAATAAGTATACAAAATTAAATGAATTGTACGTTTCTGAAACCGAAACTACGCTAGGCAAAGAAATTAATTTCAATGATATGTTTCCTGAAGTATTAGAATTTGAAGAATTTGATACAGATAATCCTCATTTTCAAGTGTGGGAGCCAGTTGTCGCTAATAACTTCGATACTGATAGTCCGATGGGTATATCAATATTTGCTAATCAGATAGACAAATTTAAAGCAATTGATACAGCATATGATAGCTTTAATCGTGAGTTTAGAACAGGAAAAAAACGTGTATTAATCGATAGAACAGCAGTAAAAAAGAAAACGGAAGTAGATTCTGATGGTAAAGTAAATTTAGTTAGCTATTTCGACAATAATGATGAGGTGTATGTTGCTATTGCGGGAATGGAAAATCAGCCAGTAAAAGAAATAGATTTCAAACTTCGTTATCAAGAGCATATTAATTCAATAAATGCACAATTAAACTATATAAGTGCAGGCGTTGGACTAGGTCAAAACTACTATAACTTTGACGGGCAAGGTGTTAAGACTGCTACCGAAGTAGTATCAGAAAATAGTGACACTTACAGAACAAAGAAGCATCACGAAATTATGGTTAACGATTGCTTATATGATTTAATCAAAGCAATATGTGAGCTTGAAAACATTTCTTATAAATCAATTAATATAGTCTTCGATGACTCTATTATCGAAGATGAAAATGCACTAATTCAAAGAGGATTAGAATTATATCAAAACAAAGTTATTTCCCTTGAAAAATTCATGAAAAAATATTTACATTATGAAGATAGTGAAATTCAAGAGGAAATGGCAAAAATTAAGAGTGAAAACAAGTTAGTTCAACCTGCCGGTATGGACTTTTTTGGAATGGAACAAGAAACAGAAGCTCAAGAGGAAGAAGTAGTGGAAAACGGGTGATATAAATGTCTTTAAACGATTTAGAAGAACAAGTTGAAAGAATTTATATTGACATGGAAAACGAATTACTTTTGAACATCGCTAAAAAGTTGTCTGCTGGTAAACCCATGGAAATAGATAAATGGGACGAAGTGAATCAGCAACCTTTGATAGGTAGTGGCGAAGTAAATGAATGGCAATTACAGAGATTAAAAGAACTTAATGGTTTAAACGAAGAAAATGCAAAAATAATAGCTAAATATTCAGGTAAAACAGTAGAGGAAGTAAATAAAGTATTTGATAGAGCTAGAGAAATAGGTATGACAAGAGATGAAACACTTATTCAAGAGGGAATCAAATTAGGAATACTTAATGCAATAGAGCCTGATACCGAAGAATTGCTAGTTCGAAGCATTCTATCAAATGCAGTTGAAGAAATATTAACTACATTTAATAAGCAAAATAACAGCCTTTTAGCAAGTGCTGGAGATGAGTATAGGGATATAGTTAATAAAGTATCTTCCCAAGTTCTAGCAGGTACTAAAACCACTAATAAAGCTATGCAAGAGGCTGTTAGTCAATTAGCAGAAAAAGGCTTAACTGGTTTTACTGCTAGAAATGGAGCAAGATGGAATCCAGAAGGCTATACAAAGATGGTTATTCGTAGCAATACGCAGAATACAATAAATCGTATTCAAGATGAAAGAATACAAACCTGTGGTGGAGATTTTATAGAGGTTAGTTCACATATTGGAGCTAGACCTCTATGCAGTCAAGATCAAGGGCAAGTATTTTCGTTAAGCGGATACAGTGGTTACATTGAAGACTTAGATGGTGCTAAAGTTAAAGTAAGAGCTTGGAGTTCTTCCACTCATGGAAAACCTGCTGGAATTTTTGGAATTAATTGTGGTCATTCAAGGTATATGTTTGTTCCAGGTTTATCCAAAAAAAGAGAAATGGACTTCACTAAAGCAGAAAATGATGAAGCTTATATTGAAAAGCAACGTCAAAGACAATATGAAAGAACTATTCGAAATAAAAAAAGAGAAATAGCAATGCTTAAACAAACTGGAGCAGAGCCTAGTTACATTAAAAGAAAACAAAACAGTTTAAGCGACACAAGAAAAGAATACCTGGAATTTTTAGATAAAACCGGTAGAACTAGAATAACAGCGAACGAATGGATAGGTAGCACATCGTTAAGTCAAAAATCAAAAGTAATTAAGAAAAAAACAATTAAACAAAACAAAAATGAATATAAAAAATTAACTGTTACAGAGATAGAAAAAAGACAATCTTCAAGCGATGATGCATATAAAAAGTTCACTCTCTCAGAGAAGGAAGCTATTGATGAGTATTCAATGGGAGCTTATCAAGATGTCAACGATTATTTAAATGGTAAATATCCAGATTATAAAATTGGAAAAGAAATCACAAAAGATATAGATAGTGCTATTTCAAAATACACACTAACAGACAATATAATTACATACAGAGGAACTGAGAAAAAATATTATGAAGGATTAACAATAGGAGATAAATTTTCTTTAAAAATGTATAGTAGTACTTCTTTAAATGAAAATATCGCAAAAACCTTTATGGAAGATAAAGAAAATGCTATAATGTTAGAAATTAGAGTTCCCGAAGGGACGCCAAGTCTATATGTCGGTGATAATAGTGCGTATGAATTTGAAGCAGAATTTCTTTTGGGAAGAGACTTGAGTTTTAAAGTTATTGATATTATTGATGATAGATTAATTGTGGAGGTTGTTAAATGATAAAATTAACAAAAAAGCAAAAAGAAATAAGAGACAATTATAAGAAAAAAACGGGAAAGGAAATGCCTCCGCCAAGAAAACTTAAAGACAGATGGGAAAAAGAAGAAATGATTATTATAAAAAAACAAAAATAGCAAGCACCAAATAAGGTGCTTTTATTATGCACTACTTTATAGGTAGTGTACTGATGATATATCGCCTTGTTGCGAGGTTGAGTGGCAAATACTAGTAAAGCCGAGAATATATGCAATCGATGGGAAGTTTTATATCATTGGTACAGTGCTTATAAAGGCACTATAGGACGTAGAAATACGTTCTTTTATTATGTCTTTTACTTAGTTAGACAATAAAGAGATTAAGGCGTGGGAATTACTTTGTTACCCATAGAAAAAACGGAGGTATTTATGGAAGAAAATCAAAATGCAGTTACTCAAACTGAAGAAAAAACTGAGGTGTCAGGAGAACAACCTGTTGAAAAAAATGAAAAGACTTTTACTCAAGAGGAAGTTAATGCAATGCTAGCTAAAGAAAAAAAGAAAATGCCTAGCAAAGAAGACATGAAAGCTTTTAATGAGTGGAAAGAAAGTCAAAAAACAGAAGAAGACAAGAAAAATGAAATCTTGTTAGAAAATGAAACTTTAAAAAAACAACTTGCTTATGCAGAGAATAAATCAGTAGTCGCGAATGCTGGTGTTGATTCTAAATTTCAAAAGTTTGTTTTATCAGAAGTTTCAGAAATGGAAGGAGACTTTGAAGATAATTTAAAAGATTATCTAAAAGATAACCCTCAATTTTTAATTAGTAAAGTTGAAACACCCAAAACAAACGGTGTAGCAACTAAAAAAATTGGAAATGAAGCCGAAAGCGGTGTTACAGCAATATTAAAAGCAAAACACCCTGATATTGATTTTTAGAAGGAGAGTGATTTAAAAGGCAAATCCAATCGGAACAAATGGAACACACAAAAGAAAAGAAACTTATGCTACGCAAGTATTAGCAATTGCGAGAGCAGAAACAAATTTATATGATGATTTCTCTACAGATTATGAAGTAGATGAAGTTACAGGTCAAATTAATGTACCTACAAGAAATGGAGAAGTAAAAGTATCAGATTATGATGTACTTAATGGTATCGAGTTAACACAATCAGCTACTGATTATTTACCATTACCTATTGATAAGGATTATGGTATTAATGAATTAATCGATGGCTATGAAGCACAAGCTGTTCCAGATAATTTAATTGCACAAAGAATTGATAGTGCTGGTTATTCTTTAGGATTAAAAAAGGAAAATATGGCCATTGATGAATTAATGAAAGGAACAGTTTCATCTGACAATAAAGCTTTAACAACAAATGATGTTTATAAAAAAATTGTTGCTGAAGTAAAAAATATGAAAAAACGTAATATGAAAGTATCAATGATGAGAATTGCAGTTAGTGCAGATACTGAAGAATTGCTTTTAACTGATGAAAAATTCTCTAATTCAAGTTCAACAATTGGTGCTGAGTTATTACGTGAAGGTGTCATTGGTAAAATTGCTGGTGTACCTGTAAAAACTAATTATTTAATGGACGAAGATGTAGAATTCGTAATTTATGATAAAAGATTTATTCAAAAATATGAAATTTGGAAGAAAGAGCCAAGTGTTGAAGACATCAAAGATGGTAAACATATTGGTTCTAGTGCATTACAAGGACGTCAAGTTGGTGGACTAATGGTTACAAATAAACTTGGTGTTCAGATTAAAAAAAAAAACGATCTAACTGATAAAGTAAGTATTCCGAGTGGTGAAACAGAACTTTATGGAAAAACAGTTAATGACTTAGCTTCAAATTTAGAGGTTCAAAGCGACGGAAAAGTAACAGGTACACTCAATTATGTAACTGGTTACACTGGTTTTAATTCTACAGTTGTAGAAGAACAATCAGGAAATTATTTCCCATTTAGTTTAGAAGTGACAGGTACTAATATGACATTTAAGAAAAATGGAGAAGTTTCAAAAGAAAACATTCCATTTGAAAAAAATAATGTATTTAGGATTACTTCAAAAACAGATAAATTTGAAGTTTTAGTAGATAACGAAAGTGTTATCACGTTTGATTTTTCAGAAACAAAATTAAAAACAGCCACAAGATCAAGAAATAAAAAATAAAGGAGTGGATTTATGGTTACAAAGGAAGAATATGAAGAATACTTTGGGCAGTCTGCTCCTTCTAAGTTTTCAAGATTAGAATCAATAAGTTTGAGTACAATAAAATCTGTAATAACTAAACCAGTCCCTAAAGAAACTTGTCCTTGCTTTAAGGAATTTCAAGAAGCTCTTTTAGAGCAAATTGGATTCTTTGAAGAAAATCCTGATTTAATTACAAGCACGAGTACCACTTCTAGCGGTTATACATTGGGAAGTTATTCAGAAAGTGCTTCAAATAAAAATGAGACATCTAAAAGTATAGAAAGATTAAGTCCAATAACTTATGATAAATTACTAAATTGTGGACTTTTACAAAGTCAGTTAGGAGGTTGTTGCTTATGACAAAGTATAAAATGGGAGCTATCGTTAAAGAAGTTCCTAAAGGCTCAGAAAAGTGGTATAGACTTGCAGGTTGGAAAAAATTAGAGTCTAAAAAGCAAGAAACAAAGGAAGCTAAAGATGATAAAACCGATACCGAAAAGACTGCTACCGCATAACTGTATTTATAAAAAATATTTAGGTAATAATGGTGAAGGCGATGAGTGGGATAAGGAAATAACACTTAAGTTTGTAAAAATTGAAGAAAAAACGCAATTGAAAGTTACTTCAAACGGTCGTGAGATAGTTGGTAATGCTCGTTTATTCTACGATTTAACTAATTCCGTAGGCTTATCTAACAAGCCAATAGGAAACAGTAAAATTATCTTTAAAGGACACGAATACCGAGTAGTAGATACTGATATTCTTTGCGGCGAAGAAGACAATCCTCATCATTACGAGGTAATGCTTAAATAATGCCAAAAAATGTAAAAAAATCCAACCTAAAGAAAAATGTTTTTTATGATTTTAAAAGTGCAATGCTTTATGCGGAGGCTTTAATGGATGCAACTAACCACACGTTTATAGGAACAATTGCTGAACAAATTTACAAAGATTCAAATGAATTTACGTATCGTGAAAGTGGAGATATGTATAAATCAGGAGAATTATTAAGTAAATTTAATCAAGGAATAATCACTGAAAGAACGCCTTACGCAAGGCGTAGATACTATGAAGGTGGAAAAGCAGGAGCAGGGAACCCTAAAGCCCAGCCTAGATGGTTTGAAAAAACCGTTGCGAAATATGGTGATGATTATAAAAAACAATGGGGAAAGATTTTAGAAGAAAAGAAATAGGTGAAACATGAATACAGAAAGTTTAATTACATTATTGAGAAATGAAATTGAAAAGACTGGTTATAAATGTTATTCGCCAGATTTACCTCAAGACCTTGAAAAGATAGTTGCTATTTCGTTAGGAGAGGGAACAAATGAACGTTCTTTAAATAAAGATATTCTATATTCTAGGATACCTTTTTATTTGCTTATCAGAGGTACTTCTAACGATACAGAGACCAGAAGTATTGCTGATTCTATTTTTAAACAATTAGACCATAAAACAGAACTAGAAAACGACAATTTAAGAGTAATTTTAATAAGTTGCAATATGCCTAATTATGCTTTTAGAGACGAAAACCAAAGAATACACTACAATATCAATTGTAATGTTCAAGTTGAGTGGAAGGAGGAAATTTAAAGGCTCAATACGAAAGTTCAGTGAAAAAATTTAAAGTTCAATTTGATATAAGTGATGATAGTACGCCGGACTGGCAAGATTTAATTACACTTACATTAAGTTATGATCAAGGAGAAACTCTTGATACTTGGCAAGATTTATATAATTTTTTATCTAATAACGTAAAAACTGGACTAGACCCAACGTGGTCAGTATCTGTTAAGTTAGATAAATCAAGCCCAGTATGTCAGTTTATTTTAGCGAAAGAATTTGCAGTTGGTGCTGAAGCTACTGCTAAAACAAGAATTATTAATCTTTTAAAGGGAACTAAAGGTAAACAAATTGATTTTACAGCTACATTAAGTTCAATTACTTACGAAGCTTCAGCTGAAGAAGTTTTACAAGTTGATTTCGATTTAAAAGTTTATGACAATTCTACGTTTACCGAAAAGGATTATACACCAACAGAAGATTAATAACAGGGTAGGCTAATCTAGTCTACCCATTATTTTTATATAGGAGGGTTTTTAATGATAAAATTAACGAGGAAACAATATGAAATAGAAGAACCTATTCAAGTAGAAGACGAAAGCGGAAATTTATTAGTTGATTATACTGTTAGAATTACACCAGAAGAAAAGCTAAGAATAAGAGACATTATCTTTGACGAGCAAGATGTTAAAGACGGAAGAATGTTGTCAAAGTTAGAACAAGAAGGTAAAACTAGCGAGTATGAAGAATTAGAAGCTAAAGTATTAGATAGAGCAAAGGCAAGACAAGAAGAATTTGAACAGATTGTATTTAAAGAAGGAAGAGAAATTATAAAAGCTAAAGCTGGAGAATCAATATATTTAGATTTAGTTGATATGATGTTCGATTTTTTCGCCAATGCCTTTGTAGAAAAGAGAATATCACAAATGAATACTTTAACTACAAGCCTTCGGAAGATTTCGAACAAATAAATCTACTTAAAATAGATGATAGAAATTATTATTTAAACATAACTTTCAAAACGATGCTTAAAGTTTTTGAATTGATGAAAATTGGTAGCATAGAAGATGTTCGAGAGTCTTGTAGACTTTTAGGGATTAATGATTTATCAGATAGCGATGCTCAATTTATTTTAGATGAAGTTACAAAGTATGTGTTTGATACGAAAAATAATAAATCAGGAAAAAAAACATTTGATTTAAATTTAGATTATAAATATTACTTTGTTGATTTCCTAAGACTAGGAATTAATCTTAATAAAGATGACATTTCTTGGTGGGAATTTGACTCTATTCTAGAAGGAATATTCTTAGATGAAAATTCAACTCTATCTAAGATGATGAGTTATAGACTATATGAGAAACCACCTAAAAATCCTAAACAACAAGAGTTAAACGAACACAAATTTAGAATGAAGATGAAAGCAAAATATACTTTACCAATTGAAGAAGCTTCAAATGACGCATTAGGAAAGTTATGGACATATTTAGAGAAGAAAGCAGGTGAAAGTAAAGAATGATTACTTAAAACTTGATATTCAGAGATTTGCAGATGGAGAGATAACTTATAAAGTATCGTTAGATGGCAATGAAGCAGAAAGAACTATAAGCAACTTATCGAAGAGTTCTGATACTTTATCTAAGAAATTTACATCTTTTGGCACTAAAATGACTGTTGGTGTTACTGCACCACTTACAGCATTAGCCACTGCAGGAGTTAAATATAATGCAACAATGGAATCTTATTTAGCAAATTTAACTACCTTACTTGGTGGCAATCAGCAAGAGGCACAGAAGCTGTTAGATACATTAAAAGAAATGGCTAATACAACACCTTATGAAGCAACTGATTTAGTTAAAGCTACTCAAAAGATGATGGCTTTTGGCATAAGTGCAGAAGATAGCCTTAAGTATCTTAATATGCTTGGAGATATCGCCATGGGTGATGCTAACAAAATGGATAGTTTAACATTAGCTTTTTCACAAATCTCTGCAAGTGGTAGGGCTTCAATGGAAGATATTAATCAGATGATAGACCAAGGGTTTAACCCATTAACAATAATTGCTCAAAAAACTGGTGAAAGTATGGCTGATTTAAGAGACAGAGTATCAGCAGGTGGAGTATCATTTGAAGAAATAGCAGGTGCCTTTGAAACAGCTACTTCTAAGGGTGGAACTTTCTATCAATCAATGGATAAAGCATCTCAAACCACAGAGGGAAAAATATCGACATTAAAAGATGGATTCAACACTGCTTTAGGCAGTATGACTGAAAGTTTATTGCCGTTTGTTACAGAATCAGTAGAAGGTTTAACAAAAGTTGCTGATTGGTTTGCTAATTTGGATGAAAACGGAAAACGTACAGTTTTGACGTTAGCTGGTATAGCTTTAGCAATTGGGCCAATAACTTCAGCAATAGGTGGATTAATAAAAACTGGTAGTGGAATCAAAGAAATAATTAAGACTATAAAAAGGTGGCAATTAGCTACAAAACTTCAAACTGCTGCGACAAAAGCCATGGCGGTTGCTCAAAAAGCACTAAATTTAGTCATGAATGCTAACCCAATGGTATTAATAGTCACAGCCATAATGGCAGTAGTAGCTGGCTTAGTACTTTTATATAACAAATTTGAATGGTTTAGAAATGCAGTTGATAAGGTATTTAGTTTTGTAATAGGAATTGTTCAAGGAGTAATAGATTTCTTTAAAAACAATTGGCAAACAATTCTACTTTTTATTTTAAATCCGTTTGCAGGTATATTTAAGATACTCTATGATAAATTTGAAGGATTTAGAAATTTTGTAAATGGCGTTGTGGAAGCTATTAAAAACTTTTTTGTTGGATTATTTAATAAAATTGTAGAATTATTACAGTGGCCAGTTCAATTTGTTACAAATGTATTTTTGTTAATAGTAGCATTAGTAGCAACTTTTTTGGAAACTGTATATAACTATATTGTTTCGGGAGTTACTGCTGTTTATAACTTTTTTAGTACTATTGCAAATTGGATTTATAACAATGTATTATTACCTGTTTATAACTTTTTTGCTTCAATTTTTACAGCCATTTATAATACGGTAGTTAATTTTATAAATATGGTTATATCAGTTTTTTCAACTATTGCCAGTTGGATATACAACAACGTTTTAATGCCTATTTATAATTTCTTCGCTTCAATCTTTAATACAATATGGGGTGTTATTCAAAATGTAATTAATAATGTAAAAAATGCTTTCCAAAGTGCAGCTAATTTTATAAAAAACGCATTTACGACTGTAAAAAACACAGTTATGAGCATATTTAATGCTATAGCTACAACAGTAAAAAACGTATTTAATTCAGTAGTTAATGTGATAAAGTCTCCAATAAATGGTCTGATATCAGTTTTTAATAAAGTCATTAAAGGATTGAATAAAATTAAAATGCCTGATTGGGTACCTGCGATTGGCGGTAAAGGAATAAACATACCACTTATTCCTAAATTAGCTACAGGTACTAACTATGTAGCTGGAGAAGGCTTAGCTTACTTACATGAAGGTGAAGCTGTTGTACCTAAAAAGTATAACCCAGCAATTGGTGGTTATGGAAACTATAATCAACCGATTTATGTAACAGTAAATGCCGATATGGATGTTAACAAGTTCGGAAAGGCGTTTGTCAGAGACATTAAGACTTTTAGTGGTGGTACTAAAAACTCATATAACTATGGTGGTGGTAAATAATGTTTAAAATTTATATTGATGATGTAGAGGTAAAATGCGATAATCAATTTGATATAGAAGAAGAATTTATGAATCCGTCATCAATTATTTTAACGAATGTTTATCCAGCAAGTTGGTCTCCGACCGATTTAATGAATAATTATTACTTTCCAGAAGATTATACAAAATGTAAGATTTATAAAGACGACATTTTATACTTCGTTGGAATAGTAAAAAATAGTGCAGACATGGAATTAAATCCATTAAAACCTCACTATTGTAGTTTGCAAATATTAGACCCCAGCACACTTTTAAGCGAGGGAACAACATTAGACTACGTTATAGCTAATAAAACCGTTACAGAGGCCATAAATCAAGTAATAAATAGTATATCTGACTATGGTTTTGTAGCTGGAAACATTCAAATACCAGAACAGTACGATACTTTAATAGGAGCTTATTCTACTTTAGATAAAGCTCCTTTTGATGTGTTCCAATATCTCTCTCAAATATCATTAACTCGTTGGGGTACTAGAATGGTTGATGAAGATACTACCGCAATAGATTTCTTTAGCCCCGAACTTTTAGATAGTCAAGGAACTATTAAATTAGAAAAAGATTATTGTTCAGAACACCATATTGAAAGTATTACTTATGATTATTCTACTGATGATTACAGAAACAAACAGATCATAACTTCTGATGAGGTTTTTGGAAATGTTGAGCAAACTCAAACTATTCTTTCAAATGGTTATGATACTTCATTTACTACTGAACAAAAGATAGGTAAGATTAACTCGATTAAAGTTAATGATAGTGAAGCTACCTTTGCGACAAGCAATGAGAAAGATTTAGGTATAACTGCAGACTTCTATTATAAAGTATCAGAAAACACCTTTGATTCGGATAACGTCTATTCAGCAGGTACTGAAATAGAAATAAGCTATACACCAATAGTGCAAGGTAGAGAAGTATCTTATAACACTCCTGAAATTAATCGTATTAATACTAACTTGGGTAGAAATGGTACTATTTCACAATATGAGAACAGAACTGATGTAACAAGCTCATCAGAGTTACAGTTAGTAGGTCAGTCTTATATTAAATTCAAAGGAATACCTGAAATAACACTTACTATTACGTCTAGGAACGACTTTTTAACATTAGGTGGTAAATATACCTTTAGTTGTCCTCTAGTTAAATTAAACGGCGATTATTTAGTGAAAACAAAGAAAACATCAGTAACCCAAAGTGATGAATATAACTGGTTTATTTATGAGTACGAATTAACAAACTCATTTGATGTTGAAAATGAGTTAAATTATTTCGACAACCAACGTTCTAAAGCCAACGGAAACATCTCACAAGGCGAATATATAGCACGTAATGTCGATATAGAGAATACAGCACTTATCATATTTGATAATGCCGAATTAATCGAAGTTGAAATGGGAGACAACATTTTGAATGCACCATTGAACGCACCATTTACACAGTAGGAGGTATATATGACAGAAGAAGCAAAGAAAAATTTATTAGATTACATGCTAGGTAAAATGCCAAGTGAGAGTGATGTTGAAGAAGAAATATTTCAGAGTATAAACGATATTTCCAGAGATGACTGGGAAAATAATGGGATTTTACCATCATCTTGGAATGATTTCAGATATGAAGGACTTATACAAGTTCAAAACAGCGAATTATTAGTGCTTTATGGTGGTTATAAAACTACTGATAATGAAATTCGAGGAATTATAACAATTTTAAATAAAGACTTTACGCCACTAAAATCAATTTATCAATATGACAGTGGAACTTATCTAAGATACATTCAGTGTATGAAACAAGATGAAGATGGTACATTTTACGCAATTGATTGTCCGGATTTTCCTAATGACCAAAATTGGTCTTTTACAACAAGTCAAAAAAGATTTATAATGCTTAATAATTTTACTCAAAAAATAAATGGTAATTATATATTAACATTACAAAAAAGTTATATTTTTCCAAATGATTATTTAAATTTTTATTGTAGAAAATTATTTAAAGATTCCAACTCATCGCATTATGTAATGGTAGGCAATTATTTAAACGATCAAAATAGTCCTGACTTCGACGGAATTAGAATTGTAGAATTAAAGGTTAATGTTGGAAGTAAAAATAATTGGAATAAAATAGACGATGATGGTACTGGATGGCTTATGGGAGACGGTTATGTTGATTTTCAAGATGATAATTATTTTTTTGAAATTCTGCTTAATGATACATTAAATTCTTCGAGAGAATTGTTTCTTTGGACAAAAAATTACTCAGATACATATGCGTCTTTAAAATCAATTGTGACTTTTGATTTTCATCCTTTTGTTGATAGTATTAATTATAAAAATCAAAGTGTATTCCTTAACAAAAATGAATTATACTTTGTTCAGAATAATCAACGATGGGGTAATTCAGGACGGTTGGAAGCCAAATACATAGGGTTATATCATTATAATATTTCAACTAATCAAACTAAAACAATTTATGAAAAATACTTAGGTAACTATGATTTTTGTAATTTAGAAGCTATTTATATAACTCAAAATAATAATGATTTATATATAGAATTTAACAACAATATAGATAATACAAATAATTTGGCTGATTACTATTGCCAAAGATTAGAAAACTTTAAGTGGTCTCCAATTTTAGTTAGTGAACAACAAAATTTTGCATTTACCCAAAGAGCGTTTTATGTTACAAACAATTTTAATTTATTAAAAATAATAATGTATCCCACAAATCCAAGAGGACAAACATGGAAATTATACAATATAAAAGAAATATACAACTCAGCTAATTACAACGGCGAGCCATTCACAAATACCAACTCACTTAATTCAAATAGTGCAGTACTATATTCAAATAATATCCCAGTATTTGCCCGTAATCTTTACAATAAGTCGCAAAATGGAGCAACTACCACATCTACCATAGAGATACCAAATAACTACTTAAACGACACTATGGTTACTCAAAAAGACCTTATGTCAGTCAATAATAACGTTATTATTTCAGATACTAATGGTTTTACTAAAAATGTTTACGAAACTGTATATCTCAATTTCGTAAATACCATTTCAGTAGTAAATCAAAATGAAACACAGTCAGTTTACAATAATGCAGTTGCTACTAAACTAAACACATCAATAAATAATCCGACTGATTACGATAATTTAAAACTAACTAAATATAGAGTTAATTATCAAGATGGTACTAATTTTGTATCAAAGTTACAAGCTACATTACAAGATGATGGTAGCTATCAGTTACTGATGACATTTTATTTAAGTAAACTTGCCGATTCTTTAGAATTAGTCTCTGAAGATGAGCAAACAATTTACTTAACTTATGATTTAACAAGTATTCAAATAAATAAATATTACTCTTTCAAACAAAGAGTCAGAATTGGAGGTAATTAAATGAAAAACATGAAATTTATGCGGGGGGGGCAGAATGATAGCCTAGCCCTCGGTGGTAAGGTATGAGTTTGATTACGTATGAGAATAAAGCTTCCATAAACGAAAACCCAAATGTTGCAAGCATAAACAAAGTAACAGCTGATGATATGAATGAGATAAAAGAGTCTGTCAATGATAATTACAACAAAATTTCAGTGATTTCAAACATAAATAATAAAGAGGAAAAGATAGGTACATTTATAGATGGTAAACCAATATATAAACGAACTTATTTGATTTCTAATACAAATTCATTTAGCTTAAATAATGATATGGATAATTTAATATTTATGAGTTGTGTTGTTCAAAAGGCAGATAGTCAAGAGTGGCGTAATATTCCGTGGGTATGTTCTCAAGGTGGTTCTTACACATATGCAGAATTTGGTGGAGGGTTTTATATAAATCCAGATGGCGGTTGGACTGTTAATTTCCAAATCGGAAGTCAATTAGCCAATATAAGCAGAGGAGTAATGACATTCATCTATACAAAAACCACCGATTAAAAAAATCAAACTCTAAATTCGAAAAATATGTCAAAAATAAACTATTCAGATAAAGAATTTTTAAATAAGAATGAAGAAATAGCCGATAATCGAAAAGTGAATGATACAGATTTGAACGAGATAAAACAAGTTGTTAATGAAAACTATGACGAATTTAGCGAATATACGTCTGATGTATGTTTAAAGAGGCTTTGGTCTGGAAACGTAACAGAGAACAATCAAACGATTGAGCTCGAAGATAATTATACAAATTATGACGCATTAATTGTATGTTTAAGGCTTGACGCTGGAAATCAAGGATTTTTCAGAATGAATACCCAATTTATACCAATTGATTTAATAAATTTGGCAGACAATAATTTGACGATGTATATTCCAATTTCGGTTGGAGGTACAGTTATGTTAACGTATATCATCTCAAATAATAATCAAGTAATGACAAACGAAAATTTCTCGTATTATCACGCCTTAAAGGCAGTTTACGGATTAAAAATTTCAAAAAATTAATAAAATAGGAGGAAAAAACATGGAAAATATATTAGAAAACTTACATTTTACAAATCAGTGGTTTGAATTTATCTTACCACTAATAATGATTATTTTAGACATAGTAACAGGTTTTATAAATGCTTGGATAAATAAAAAGGTAAGTTCAAGCGTAATGCGTGAAGGCTTGGGACATAAAGCTGGAGAACTTGCGTATATAACTTTAGGCTTCTTGGCTTATGTTGCCTTTGGACTTCATGCGGTATTTTTATTAGCGGTATTCTATGTATGTTTTATGGAATTAGTAAGTATACTAGAGAACTGCTCTAAATTAGGGGTACCAGTACCACCGAAATTAAAAGAAATAATTGAAAATAAAGAAGGTGAATAAATGAACATAAAGGTCACAAAAGACAACGTCTGTATTCTCAATAAAGAAAGTGTCCACGAAGGCGAATATAGAATTAATGAGTTATCGTTCGACTTCTCAGAAGAATATACGTCAGATTTAGTCATTAATGCGGTATTTACGAACGAACTGGGAAAAGCCTATCAAATGTCTATTATAGATAATAAATGCCACATACCAGCAGAAATTTTGGCTGATACAGGGCAAGTATTGTTAGGCGTTTACGCGTACAAAATAAACGGGAACGAATTGGAACTTAGGTACAGCCCTTTTCCAACGTCATTTAACGTGATAAGCGGTTCATACGACTCTACCGCAGAAGAGTCTCAAGAAATAACACCAAGCCAGTTCGAACAATACATGCAAGCCTTGAACGACGGCTTAAACCAAGTCAAAGACTCAATAAGTGAGTTAAATCAAGCCACTGATAATGCGAATGACTTAGTCGATGAGATTAATCAGAAGCTTGAGAATGGAGAATTTATCGGCCCACAAGGACCTCAAGGTATTCAAGGTCCAATTGGCCCAGTTGGTCCGCAAGGACCGCAAGGACCTAAAGGAGATAAAGGGGACAAAGGCGACAAAGGAGACACGGGAGAACGTGGACCTCAAGGAGAACAAGGACCTCAGGGAATACAAGGCATTCAAGGTGAAAAGGGCGATACTGGAGAACAAGGGCCACAAGGTATTCAAGGCGAGCAAGGTATTCAAGGAGAACAAGGACCTCAAGGAGAAACGGGACCTCAAGGTCCAATCGGAAAAACACCAAACATTCAAATAGGAACCGTGGAAACTTTAGAACCGACCGAAGAAGCTACAGTAACAAGAACTGGTACTGATGAAGAGCCTATCTTTAATTTTGGCATTCCAAAAGGCGAAAAGGGAGACCCTGGAGAAGTAACCGAAGAAACCTTAGACAACGTCGTTCCAAAACAAACCGCCACGGATAGTATTATAAACATTAATGACGCTTTAAAATATAAAATTTTCGATTTTAAAGTAGACGGTGCTTATAAGCAGAAAACTTATCAAGGTAAAAACTTAGCAAACTTTTCTTCTTTATATTGTCCAATTTTAACAGGTAGTTTAGAAAACCAAGAAGCAACTATAAACGGGACAACAGAACAAAATACAAATGTAACGTTAGAATTTAAAGAAGAAAACGTAAATTTAAAAGCAAACCAACCATATACGATAAGTGTTATTTGCTCTGGAACAGTAACTGGTGGAACATATAAAAAATTATATCTTTCATTTAATGAAAATGACTCAATTGAAATAGGAGACTATTCTAGCAATCATACAACAACTTATACATTTACACCTGATACAGATATGCAAGTTAGGTCAATCAACATGGATATATCTTTAGGTCAAACATTTAATAATTTAAAAGTTAAAGTTCAAATTGAAAAAGGTTCAACGGCTACTGATTATGAGCCTTATGTCGGTGGAGTGGCAGTTCCTAATCCTAATCAACCAAGTGAAATTACTACTTTAAATTTTGATATGATTACTAGGCGTGGTAAAAATTTGTCTGACTATCAAGAGACGAATTACCAAATTGACTTACAAGGTAATGAGATGGTTGCTTTACCAAACGGTGTTAAAGATGAACTTCAAATTGATAAAGAAGGTAATATCAACTTAATAAAGGATATAGACAAAGTGATTCTAAATGGTGTTGATGACTTTTGGTGGGCAGATGACGGCAACAATGGCTTTTTTACAAATAAATTGCAAGACAAATGTGCTAGTCAGTATCTTTTAAACGACCACTTCACTTGTTCAAATAGCTATGATACTTGGACAGGAGTTGGCAAATTTGGTATTGGCTTATCAGGCAATTTATGGTTTATGCCTACAAATCAATCAATGACACTTGAAGATTGGATAGCTTGGCTAAAAGAGAATAATTTGGCGACATACTACCAAACGAAAGAACCGCAAATTATAAGTTTAGGTAAATTAGAAAACCTAATAACCACCGAAAATGGTTCAAATACATTCGCCATCAACGGCAACATAGATACTAATATAAGTACAACTTATGCTTTAGATTTAAAGAAATATATAGATAATAAAATAGCTACGGTATCAACCGCAGTAATAGGAGAGTGAATAAAATGCAAAAAAAAGGTATAGATGTATCACACAATAATGGCAACGTCGATTGGCAAGCTGTTAAAAATGCAGGCTTTGGCGATTTTGCTATAATTCGCATGGGATATGGTGGAAATTATACAAATCAAGATGATACGCAGTTTATAAATAACGTTAATAAATGTGAAAATATGGGAATTCCTTATGGTGTTTATTTTTATTCTTATGCATTAAACGTAAATAGTGCTAAAAGCGAGATTGAACATGCGAAAAGACTTTTAAAAAAAGTTGGAAAAAATTTTAAATATGGTGTTTGGTTCGATATGGAAGACGCAGACGGATACAAGCAAGAACACGGTATGCCAAGTAATTCTACCCTAGTAGATATTTGTTATACATTTTGTGAATCTATAGAAAACGCTGGGTATTATGTTGGAATTTATGCTAGTTTATCATGGCTAAATAATCAATTGAATGATTCTAAATTAGATAGGTTTGATAAATGGGTTGCTCAGTGGGCGAAGAAGTGTACTTATAGCAAATCTTACAGTATATGGCAAAATACCTCTGACCAAATAATAAATGGCAAGAGGTTTGACGCGAATATTTTAATAAAAGACTTCGCGACAAGTGGCACAGTAACTTCACCAGAACCAGTCAGAGAGCCAAACTATACTGGTAAGATTACTTATCAGTCTTACGATAATAAAAAAGGCTATTGGTTGCCGGAAGTAAATAGCCATAATACAAATGATTACGCTGGTAATTTAGGAAACCCAATGGGTGGAGTAAGAGCAGAATGTGAAAATGGCGAAATCTTGATACAAAGTCATGAAATTGGCAAACCATTAACTGAATGGCTTCCATGGGTTAGTTCCAAAGACTATAAGAAAAATGATAAGAGTAATGGTAACAGTTATTCTGGTATCTTTGGGAAGAACATAGATCTAGTTAGAATTAAATCAACTAAAGGTCATGTTGATTATAGGTCATATGATAATAAAAAAGACAAATGGCTTCCATGGGTTAGTTCTACTAATCAAAATGACTATGCAGGTAATTTAGGACATCCAATCGGCGGTATTCAAATGAAATAGCGTTAAAGGTCATTAAGTATCAAATAGCCATCAAATAAACCTAGGCTTAATTGCCTAGGTCTTTTTTTATTTTATTTTCTTTTTATTTTTCCTCAAAATCATTTACTGTATAGCAATCACGGTCTAAATCGTTAAACTCAGCCTTCTTTTGCTCGCCTTCAAGATATTCGATAATCTTATCTAAAATTCTTTCACTAGCCTCATTTAAGCCGTAAGTTAAATTCTCATATAGACTATCAAAATCCTCTTTACTAATATATTCAATGTTCTCACCATCATATCCTTTTATTGAACCTTTTGAACCTAGTTCCCAATCAGATTTACTAATTGAGTTGTTCTCGTCCCACTTGCTTAAATAATTTTCGATTGCGTTCTTTCTAATATTTTTAATTAAATCTTCAATTTTTTCAATTTTTAACATTTTCATCATTCCCTTTCTTTTTAACAAATTCATTCCAAACAAAACTAATTCACGTTTGTTCATATTATTATCCTTTAAAAATTGATTTACTTCTTCCATTTCATCAGGTTTAAGCTTTGTTTTAAATTGCTTATAGTTCTCTCTTTGATATTCTTTAATGTACTCTTTTTGATTGAATTCTTTTTTCATATTTTAAGATTGACATTATAATTAAAATTGATATAATAAATAATTAGAAGGAGAGGCTTATCGCCAACTCTTTCTAACTGATTTAGTAGTCTTTGCAATTTTCTTTTCGCGGAGTATTGCAATTACTACTTTTATTTTACCAATTCTAATTGATAATTCCATCTTGTTCACCTCACTTTCTGTATTAATTATATCACATAGGGTAACCTATATCAATATATTTTTGAAAAAAAGTTTATTTTTTTAACATAAAAAGCTCAAAAAATGTGTTCGAATAAGAAGATATAAAGTCTTATGCGTTGGCAACAAAAAAACGAAAAAGCCTTGAAAAATAAAGGAAAACAAGTGTGTTTCTCCTGACTTTTAATCAAAGGGTCTCGGGTTCGAATCCCGAACGGGTCACCACTTTAGATTATCAACCCTTTATCTTTGAAAAAGGGTTTTATTTTGTCAAAAAAATATAAATACAAGTATTTTTTTTAGTGGAAAACGCATAAAATATAATAATAGTTGAAAAAAATCGAAAAATTATTAAATTTTTTGTAGATTTTCCTCAAAAGTATGTTATAATCCTGAATTTGACAGTTTTAAGAAAGCAAAAACTCCTTAAAGCTTA
>ERZ1643249.2009-NODE-2009-length-19613-cov-8.625064_pt1 | contig 19613 bp, 22 predicted proteins | sample MGYA00579263_ERZ1643249 | MGnify/ENA primary metagenome ERZ1643249 (study PRJEB29033, sample SAMEA4952264) | chicken gut metagenome | biome: Broiler Chicken; feature: Gastrointestinal Tract; material: Caecum | place: Ireland | collected 2018 | study: Broiler... | reverse complement strand
ATATGGAAATGTTATATAATAGACTTAGCTAAAAAGGAGTCATTATGAAAAAAATTAGAATTAAAAACCATAAAATCGTTTTTACAATTTTGATATTAATACTATGTATTTTATCACTTTTATACTATGATTTAATATTTAGAAATAGCTATGCTAAAGATGAATTTTCAAATCAAGTAGTACAAATTGCTGAGCAAAATGAAAACCCTATTTTTAAAATCCAGAAAATAATTGTATATAGTAGTGCAAATGCAATTGATAAAAGTGAAAATGAATCTTTACAAGATCTAAGTATATTGCAATATAGTGATATTGCAATATACTTAGATAATACAAGTACAGTTTATGATATTACAAATGAAAATACAGTAAAAGAACTATATATTGATAATATTAGTATATCTACTGGTTCTGATAAAGGATATCAATATGTAAATTATAAAAATGCATTAGATTTTGCAAAATATAAAGAAATTGAGGAACCAAATAGTGATAAAATAGAATATAATATTGTAAATTCAAATGATCAAAACAATAGTACTGATTATTCAAAACCAACTTTTTATACTGATTGTTCAAATCCAATCACTTTAGAATATATGAATCAAGATATTGTAACAAATTATGCAACATCTTCTGATGCTAACACTATTTCTTTTAACGGTAAAGTATTACAGGAAGCTGGTATTGATTTGAATGATATAAATTATACTCTAAATTTTACTATTAACATAGTAAATAACTTAAACGAAAAATTTATTTGCCCAATAAGACTTAAAGTCGATTTAAGCGGAAATGATGGCGGTATCTATAAAGGATACAAATATGATAATACTACTGTTTCAGGATATGAGTATAATTTTATTAAAATTGTAAAATAGAATAAGTTTAACATTGTTTTTTCCTATATAAAAAAATCGGTTACTGATAAAAATTCAGTAACCGATTTTTTATCTTAATGCTCTAAATGAATTTAAAATTGCTAAAACTGTTACCCCAACATCTGCAAAAACAGCAGCCCACATTGAAGCTAATCCGAATGCACTTAATAACAATACACCTATTTTTACAATTAATGCAAAACTAATATTTTGATATACAATCTTTAAAGTTTTTCTTGAAATCTTTATAGCTGTTGCTATTTTTGATGGTTCATCGGTCATAATGACAATATCAGCTGCTTCTATTGCTGCATCTGAGCCTAATCCTCCCATTGCGATTCCTATATCTGCTCTTGCTAGCACTGGTGCATCATTTATTCCATCACCTACAAAAGCTAATTTTGCATCATCATCTTTACTTTTTAATATTTCTTCTAATTTATTAACTTTATCTATTGGCAATAATTCACTATATACTTCATCCAATCCAAGTTTTTTATTTACTTTTTCAGATACATTTTTATTATCGCCTGTTAACATTACAGTTCTTTTTACGCCTGCTTGCTTTAATTTTGTAATTGCTTCATTGGAATCATCTTTTATTTTATCACTTATTAGAATATATCCTACATATTTTTTATCAATTGCAACATATACACATGTTCCTATATCATCAATTTGATCTATATTTGTTATATTCAATTCATTCATTAACTTGATATTTCCACACGCTATTTCTTTATTATCTATTTTGCTTATAATGCCCTTTCCTGAAATTTCTTTACTGTCTATTATTCTCTTTTTGTCAATCTCTTCTCCATACGCTTTTTGGATTGATATTGATATTGGATGATTTGAATAACTTTCACAATATGCTACTAATTCAAGTAATTCTTTTTTATCAATATGTTCTTTATTTTCTATCTTCTGTACTTCAAATACTCCCTTTGTTAGTGTTCCTGTTTTATCAAATACCACTATTTCAGTTTTAGCTAATAATTCTAAATAATTACTTCCCTTTACTAATATTCCTTTTTTAGATGCAGCTCCTATTCCACTAAAAAAACTAAGTGGAACTGAAATAACTAAGGCACAAGGACATGATACAACCAAAAACGTTAGTGCTCTATATATCCAATCTAACATATTAGTTCTTGTTACAATTGGTGGAATAAATGCTATAATTAATGCCAAAACTACTACAATAGGTGTGTAATATTTTGAAAATTTAGTAATAAAATTTTCTGTTTTTGCTTTTTTATTTGTTGCATTTTCTACCAAATCAAGTATCTTGCTTACTGTAGATTCTCCATATTCTTTTTCTACTTTAATTTCTAATATACCATTTAGATTAATACAACCGCTTAAAATTTTATCATTAGTTTTTACTTCTCTTGGCACTGACTCTCCTGTTAATGCTGAAGTATCTAACATTGAAATCCCCTTTAAAACTATCCCATCTAGTGGTATTTTTTCTCCAGGTTTTACAACTATTATATTTCCGATTTTTATTTGTTCTGGTGATACCTTTTCTATTCTATCATCAATTTTTAAATTAGCGTAGTCTGGCCTTATATCCATTAAACTTGCTATAGATTTTCTGGATTTTTTTACGGCATAACTTTGAAAATATTCCCCTAATTGATAAAACAACATAACTGCTACTGCTTCCGGATATTCTTGTATTGCAAAAGCACCTATTGTAGCAATACTCATTAAAAAATTCTCGTCAAAAAATTCTCCATGAGAAATATTTATGATTGCTTTTTTTACTACCTCGAAACCAACAATTAGATAACTTATAATATATAGAATTATTTGCACTATATGTAACACATTTTCATCTTGATTAGCAAAATTTATTTTTTCTATAAGTCCAGCTATTAAAAAAATAATAGCTGAAATTATTATTTTTCTTAATCTTTTTCTCATTTTGTCACCTCTTTTCTAAATTGCTTTTAAAGTTGTATCAGGCTCGATTTTTTTTATAACTTTCTTTATTTTTTTTTCAATCTTTTTTTCGTTATTATCATCTAGCTCAACCACCATTTTTTCAGTAATAAAGCTTACTGAACATTCCTTAACTCCTTCTACTTTTTTTATAGCTTCTTCTATTTTAACTGCACAATTTGCACAGTCCAAATCTTCTAATATATACTTTTTTTTCATATTTTTCAAATCCTTTCTGTTATCAATTTTTTATAATTCTGTATCTAATATATCGAATATATATATTAAATTTTAGCAATACTTATTCTTTATTTATTATGTGCAATATACCTTTCTCTATAATATGAAGTACACATGTGTCTGCTAATGAATAATATACATTTTTCCCTTCTCTTCTGTATTTAACTAAGTTTGCTTCTTTAAGTGTTTTTAATTGATGAGATATTGCTGATTTAGTCATACTTGTTAAAACTGCTAAATCACATACACACATTTCATGAATATCTAAAGCCCATAAGATTTTTATCTTTGTACTATCGCTAAATATTTTATAGAAATTTGTTAATACTTCTATCTTCTTCTCTGATAACATATGTTCTTTCACTGTATCAATTACATCTTGATGTATGCTATTACAATCACATGTTTCAATTCTTGCAACCATAACAATCCCTCCTTATAGTTTTAATTGAATATGCATTCAACTATTTTTCTTTATTATAGTTGAATATATATTCAATTGTCAATACTTTTTATTAAAAAAGTTCTTGACTTTTATCAATATATTTGGTATTATAATAGTTGCCAAATGCGGGAATAGCTCAGTTGATAGAGCGCTGCCTTGCCAAGGCAGAGGTCGCGGGTTTGAGCCCCGTTTCCCGCTCCAAAATATGTTCTATTTTTAAATTAAGAGCATATAATTAAATATATGGCGACATAGCCAAGTGGCTAAGGCACGAGTCTGCAAAACTCTGATCCCCGGTTCGAATCCGGGTGTCGCCTCCAATTAACCCCTATTTAGGGGTATTTTTTATTATTCATCATTATCTAAAAATGGCTTGAAATCAAGATTTTTTATTTTTGATTATTTTTAAATATTTTATTTTATCTTTGTTATTACATTAGAATTACATTAGAATAGATTTTCAATTACATTAGAATAAAATGGACTTACCAATAAATTAAAAGTTTTTCTGCTATTTATTAATTGCCTTTTTATATTAGTTCAAAAATTAATATATCTATATATGATTTAGTTTTCTATTTACTATACTATAATTGCATATCTAATTTTATACTTTTCTTAAACTTTAAAATGAAAATAAATGAACTATATAGATTATTTCTATTTAAATAATCTTGTTTTCATTTAAATATTTTTCTATTTCTATTTCTGTATCTATACAAAATTGTTTCAACAGTAAAATGGTCTTTTCTAATATCTCTATTATTTCATTTGTTGGAACTGACCCTTCTCTTTTTTCTATAATCGCACCATACTCATCTCTTTCTGAAAAAGCTCTTGGAACAAATGGAGAAAAACTATGTGTTAGGTCATTCCTGTATTTTCTCATTTTATTAAACGTTTCATTTTCATTTATTTTTTTTAAGATATTAAAAATATTTTGATTTTTTCCTTTTATCTTTTTCATTAACTTACTTATAAACTGCCTATCATCATTACTTATTCCTAAATCAAATACTTCATTTATTACTTGTCCAATTAATTCAAAAGAAGTACAAATTTTAAAATACAGTATTTCTGCTGTTTGGTTAAATAATATTTTTCTTATTGCACGTTCACTAATACTTTTAGGAATATATTGTGGTAAATCTTCTGAATAATATCCATATAACTCTATATATTGTACTAAGCAACTACTTATATAATTATTAAAACACACTACACTACTATATTTAGGTTCTATAAAAGGAAAGATTTTCTTATTATCGATAATATTATATCTTATATTTTGTAATTCTGCATTTTTTAAAATTTCTTTTCTTTTTTCTTTATCTGGAAATTTTATCATGTCAAATACATTTAATTTATTTTCTTTTATCATTGTCCCACCTCTATATTATATAAATAGCACAATAATTTAGCAAAATCAACTTACAATATCATAATAAAATTCCAATTTTATCTTTTTCATTATTTTATTTTTAAAAATTTATAAATTTTTCTTTGTAATTCGTCATATCTTAATTTTTCTACATAAAAGAGTAGTCCTATACTATTTTCATTTACTCTGACTGTTTCTATAATTGTCTACAAACGATTTTGACATTAAAATAATATAACTTGTTATTTTAAAAAGTAAAAAACGGCTCACGAACGTTTAAATGAGCCATTTTTTCTTATTTATCAATACTATTAATATCAAAAAAATCATATCTTCTATAATCAGTATCTATAAAAATTGTGTTATCATATATTATAAACTTTTAATTACTCCACTAAAATATATGGATTATCTTTTGTTCCATCTCCTTCTTTAACTTTTACGTTTTGATTTAATGTTATAACTGGTCTAACATAACCATTACTTGGTAATCCTGTATTTGTATCCATTCCATAGTATGCTTTTACTCCTGTTTCTATTTCTTGTGTTGTAGCTGTAAAATATAATACATTACTATCATTTGATAAATCACCTGATGTAGAAATTGTCCTAATACAATATCTGTTTAATCCGTCTTTACCATCTGTATATCTTGAAGCTAACAATGTGTTTTCTCCTGGACTATGTAAAGAATATTGATTAATTGTATCTAAATCATATTTATAATTTTCATCTGCAACTTTTAAAGCTCCTGCTGAGAAATGTTCTTCTGTTCCTGAATTATCGATAGGTGAAGTAGGATTACTTCCTAAACATCTTCCTGAAATTGCAACATTTGTATTGTTAGCATAATGATTACAAAAATCATTTAATGTATCAACCATATTGTTATATCCAAATTTACCTGACAAAGTTAGCCATTGAGTAACTCCTCTCGTACTAATTATTTGAAGTCCATTTTCATTGTCATTATACATTATTCTCCAACCATCATCATATTCTCCTGTTTGAAAAGATGTTTCGCTTGTTCCCGTTTGTTCATTTGTCATACTAAATCTTTCATCAACTGGTTTGTAATCAACATAATCTCCAATTTTTACTATATCTTTTAATAATGTAGTATATTCTTCATTTTTACTACTTTCTTCCGCTTCTATGTTAGTATTTTTATTCATATTAAATATTATTAAAGCTACTATAATTAATAATATTACAACAACTCCAATTCCTATAATCACTTTTTTATTACTTTTTTTATTATCCATTTTTTTACACTCCCACCTTTATTCCCTTGTATTTCTTTCTATATTCTCTAACTTTTGAATTACCTCTCCTAGCGAATATACAAAAACTGATGAAATAATACTTGTAATAATTATAGCTACTGCCATTATTCCAGAATTCAGAGCATCTATTGAAACTAAACCTACTATTAATCCAGCAATAGCTGATATGATTGAAATTCCCTTGATAATAGTTGCTACTGTATTTTTGCTATTATCTTCAAATTCTTCTTCCAATTCTTCATCTTCACTGTTGTATTCTCTTTTACTTCTTTCTATGTCTTGTCTTTCTTCATAACAATTTTTACAATAACCTTTATACTTTTTATATTCCTCTGCTGAAATATCTCTACAACATTCTTTACACTCTCTTACTTCAATTCCCATAGCTTTTAATTCTTCTTTACTTGCCATTTTCTTTTTCCCCCTTTAACAATTCATAATAGCCATAAAAATATGGAATTATAAATAAATAACCTACTATTTGAGTAGCAAAATCAAATCCATTTTCTACAAAAAAATAAATTCTAAAATCAAAAAATTTTATTGAATAAAATATGTACAAAACAAATACTACACAAGCTATTTTATTATTTATAAATGTATTTTTTCTAAGAAAAATATTTATTAAATATAATTCCAAAATAGCCAATACAATGACATTTATCCAACTATTTGCTAAAATGTTACCAATTATAGAAACACCTAAAGAAATTATTAAAATAAAATTTGCAACTCTAATATTTCCTTTTAACTTAAAAAGTCTAAAAACTACTATTATAAAGTAGATTAATAATCCCCAAAAGTATGTGTGATATATGGATACTATTCCAAATTCAAAAAAATCTTCACCAAAAATAAATTTTAAAATTGGTACTAACATTATTATTGTTCCAATCAATCCTAAAATTGCCATTTTTTTGGGAGTTTTTAATAACTTTTCCAACATGACACCCCCTTTTTATTTATAATTATTTTTTATTATTTTATCATAACAATTAGTATCTTTTCAATACTTTTTGTTTCTTAATTATAAATATTTTTTCGTATAAAATATTTGTAAAAAAGAGGTGCAAACAATGAATTTTAAAGATATTGGAGCTAGAATACGAGCTAGAAGAAAAAAGCTAGAACTTACTCAAGAAAAACTTGCTGAAAAAACAGGATTGACTGATACTTATATTGGAGCAATAGAAAGAGCAACTTCAACGTGTAGCATTCAAACACTAGTAAAGATAGCCGAAGCTCTAAACTTAAGTATGGATTTTTTATTATTTGGAACTACTGTTAAAAATATAGATTTAAGATTTTCTGAATTAGTAAACGACATACCTAAAGAAAAGCAAAAACTATTCATCGAGCTATGTGAAGCTATTGCCGAAAAATTAAAAAAATAAATAAAATAGAGTATTAAGATTTCTATTCTAAATACTCTATTTATTTAATAGCTAATACAACATCTCCCAAATTGTCAAATTCTAATTTAATTATTGTATTATTATTATTCACATAAAAATTTGCTACCCAATTTATATCAATAGTTATATTCATTTTTTGATTTATTCTAATGGTAAATTCATTTTTTATTATCTTAATATGAGCCTTTTTAATATTCACATCAGTTCTTATAAGTCCACTTATTTTTAAAATTATATTTTTTTCTTGAAAATATTTTATTATTTCCTTTAATTCTCTAAATCTAATCTTTTTCAAATCACGTCCCCCTTTAGTTATGCAATTTCAATGCAAACCATATAATCACTTTCCATTTCAAATATAATTTTCTTTTCTTGTATATTAACATCATTTACCCAGTATAATTCAATTTTTAATTCTTTATTTTTTCCATCAGTTAAAATCATTATATCTTGTGTTAGAAAAAATTTTAAATTAGGTATTTTTATATATGTTTCAATACTTCCTAAAAAAGTTACTATAATATCTTTTCTTTTAAAGTTCTTATTAAATATTTTTATTATTTCTTTTATTTGCTTATTATTCATCAACACGCCTCCTAAAAATATATTTTGATGATATGCTAGCACCTATAAAAAGCCTTGTCAATTTTATGAACTAAATTTGTAAAAAAATTTTATATAAGTCTGTGGTGTTGCCCCTAATCATATATAAAAGATATTCCCCACCTAAAACTTAAAGTAGGGGGGAGTATCATATTTATTTTTTTATTTTTCTGTCTTTCAAAATCTGATAAAACGAAGTTTTCCCAATTTTTAAATTTTGAAAAGTAATTGTTGCTGTTTGTTTTCCGTTCTATATATTTTCTTAATTCCTCTTGTAGTTCTTCTTCGTTTATATTTAATTTTGGTCTACCGACTTTATTTTTTGCTTTATTCATTTTTTATCACTTCTTTCATATATTTTAATAAAATCATAAAATTTGTTTCTTTTTAGTCCTGTTAATTCCATACCTTTTCTCGCCGTTATTTCTCCATTTTTCCATTTTTTATAAATTTCTTCAAAATTGCTTGGTATTTTTACAGAAGGTCTACCAAATTTTACTTTTTTGGCTTTAGCTACTGCAATACCTTCTGCTTGTCTTTTTCGTATTGTTTCTCTTTCATTTTGTGCTTTCCAACTCATAATCTCGAAAATAATATTATTTATCATCTTTACTAATGGTTTTATATTTTCATCATCATAATTTATATTAAGGGCTGGAAGGTCTAAAACTCTTACATTTATTTCATTATCACGAAAATATTGCCATTCTTTTTTTAATTCTTCTTGGTTACGCCCTATACGGTCTAATTCTTTAATAACTAGTGTATCGCCTTTTTCTAATGATTTTTTCATATATTGATAACCAATTCTTTCAAAATCTTTGCCACTTTGTTTGTCTTGATATATGTATTTTTCTTCTATTCCTAATTTTTTTAATTCTTCAAGTTGCCTGTCTAAGTTTTGGTCTTTGCTTGATACTCGAATATATGCTACTACCTTTGCCATCTTATCATCTCCATTTTATATACTTTGTTTATAAAAGTGATACTAACTTTTTAAACATTTATAAAGTATTTTACCCACTTTTATAAACAAGATTTTTATATATTTTTTAATGTTTATTATTCTATACTTTAATAAACAGTCATTTTTTGCCTCGTCCAGCCATTAAAAATATCAATATTATTTGTATTATAAATAATGCCATATATTTATACCCTCTTCCGCTTCTTATTTTCTTACAACTATAAACTTTAGTATATCTTCATTTATCTTACAATATCTTTCAATTTCTAAAATATCATTTTGATTTGCCTTTATTGTAAATATAATGTAATAACCTTCTTTATTTTTTTTAACTTCATAAGCTAGTCTTTTCTTTCCTAATTCTTCCACTTCTTTTATTTCGTATTTTGACAAATAGTCCTTTATTGAATTAAAACCCTTTTTGTATTCTTCATTTGTAAAAGTTCCCTTCAAAATTTGTACCATTTCATAAATATTTTTCTTTTTCATTTTCTTTTTCCTCCTATTTTTAATTTTCTACAAATACATTTTTTCAAGTTGTTTTTTTGTTCCAATTTCAAATCCCATTTGTTGTATGAATTCTTTTAAATGCCTTGTACTTGTAGCACTATAAAAACCGTTTATATGTAATTTACCATCTTTAATTTCTGCAATAATAGTATTGTAACTTTGTAATTTTATAGTGCCATTTTCTCTTATGATTTTTGCTTTGCCATAAAAAGATTTTACATTACTATAAATTGGTTGTAATTCTTCCATAATAAAAAACACCTACCTTTCAATAAAATTTTTTCAAAATATCTATTGAAAGATAAGTGCAAAATATGTTATCATATATTTGTAATATCTTTCATAGATATTCATGGGCTTTTATATATGTTTGAAGTTTGCCGACCGAAAACATATATAAAAGTATTTTTTTGTCCTTTCGAACTAATTTGATAATAACATGTTTTGAATTAAAAGTCAATCACTTTTTAAAAATATTTTTCATCGTATTTTTGTTGATATTTCAGTGCTTTCAAGACTTTTTATTGTTACATTTTTTGAACATTTGTTCACGATGTAATATCGGATTTTTTCGTTTATCCACCAAACTTTGAAAAGGGAAAATTTTATTTTCCTAATGCTTCATTTTTATTAATACATCTAAAACTATAAATTACATTATAATAAAATAATAGATATTATTTGTTTTTCTTCTATTATTAAGCAACACATATTTTATTTTTTTATGAATTGCCTCTAAAATAAAAAAACTTTTAGCTTTCTTTTAAAACTAAAATTTATATATACTATTATTTATTTATAGCTTGTCTTGTAAATAGCTATAAATTCCCATTTAAAAATATAAATTACAATACTTTTTCATACACTCTTATTTTACTATTTATATTCTACAAGTCGAAATTTTAATATACTAATAAATTCAAAATTTTTACTGTTCATTAATTGCTAAATTTAATTATAACTGCTTTTTATATAACATAAAATAATTTGTACTTTTATAAAATATACTCTGCTCTAAGTATCATTTAGTTTTTTGTTACTTTTATCTTTTTATTCTAACTTCATAAAACTAATACACACATATCATATTAAAAAATTATTATACAACTACTATTTTCCAACCTATATGTATTATATGACAAAATTTCAAATGTCCCCATAGTGGTGGAATTACTAATTCTTAGCTAATTTTATTATTGATGTCATTTATTTTACAATCTAGTTTGAATTATATTACATTTTAATTTTAATTATATTTATAAATATAGTTTTATTAAAATTTATTTTTGTCTAATGCTTAAGCCTAAAATTCTTGCTTTTATTTCTTAATGTTCCTTTAAATTCAAAAAGTTGCTATCTATTCGCATATATTTAATATTCATATTCAATAGTCTAATATACTTCTTTAGCATATTACTTTTTCCTTGTTATAATTTGTTTTCACATCTTTTAACTCTTTTTTTTTTATTCGATAACTATATTTTAAAACTTTAATTATCATTATTCTAGCGTACCTTTCTTTTTAAGCCATTTCTGTATTTAAGTATTATATAAATCTTATATAAATCTTATATTTTTATCCTATGTAAAATGATTAAGCCTCTCTAATTTTTAGATTTTTCTATTTCTATTTACTTTTTTAATCTGTGATATACTTTTTTAGTTTTTTGAGTATTGGATACTTTATATAGATTAAAAAATTTCATTTTTCAGAATTCATAAATAGGGGGCTACGGCATTTGCCGTGCCTAGCCCCCTTTATTTAATTGCTTATTTTAATTTTAAAAAAAAGTTAACAATTTTCTATTATATATATAATAATATGTTAACTTTTTAAATAATAAATTTTATTTCTCTATTGTTGCAATTTACTTTATCTATATTTACTCCTACTTCTTTAGATGTAGTATAACAAATATCATTAAGTTTTGCATATTCTATAAATCTTACATCTTTTAGAAGTCTTGATAAAGCTGGACTTTTAATATTTAGATATTCTGAAATATCTTTTTTCTTAAAAGTAACTACATTGTTTTTCCTTTTTGCTTTATCTTGTAAATCTTTTGGAATACCATCATTTAATATATATGTACATAATGATTTTAGTTTTCCTAATACAGAATTATCATTTATCTTTTTAGGCTTTATTTTATAATATCCCTGAAACTTTGGATTATCTGTAATTTTACACCCTATCATCATATCTTTTACAAGATATATTACATCGTTGTAATGACAATTCCAAACAATTTTACAATCGGGATTTAACCTATCTCTGTCAATTCTTTTTATTGCCTGATAACTCCAATTTGCAATTTCAAATTTTCTAATTTCTTCTAATGTGTCATCTCTAAATCTCCCTACATTTTTACCAGCATAATGATAACTAAAAAATTCCGTATTTAGCTCTCCATTTTTTACTTTTCTTCTAGTAAAAAATAAATACTTTAAAATACATAAATGAGGAGGAGGCATATACAATGTTTCTAAAAAACAATTTTGGAAGTCTTTATAAAGATTATTACTTTTTAAAAGTTCATAATATGTCACAAAATTTTCTTCATCGTGCTTTTGATAAATATAAACTTGTTCTCCTTTTGAATTTACACAATTTTCTTTATTGGTTACTACTAATGTTTTTTCAAATTTTCCTTCTTTTTCATTTCTTAATTCTTTTATTATTTTTCTTGACGCCCCTTTATAATCTTCATATTTATTTTCTTGAGCATATTTTGTACCATTTATATGTAATACTGTTATTGTGTAATTTGAATGGTCAAATATCTTCTTTTGTGGAATTAGCTGATAAATTTTTGATTGATATTTGTATGTTAAATTTAGCTCTGCTGAAGCATCTAATAATATATTACCATCTAAAAGAAACGGACTTAAATAGTATGAAGGAACATATATTAATTGTTCGTTTCTATTTGTATGTTTATTTTTTCCATATACTGCTACTGATGTACCTAAATAAAAGTTTTCTAGTTCTTTTATCTTATCAAATATGCTAACCCAATCGTTGTTTTTTTGATATTCTAATAATTTTATTTCATCAGAATAGTTTTTTATAATATTACACAAGTTTGTTATTAAACCATCTATTTTTCTACTTTTTGTTTTGGTATTAAAAAAACAAAACTTAGGTGGTCTTTTTTGGCTATTTCTACTTTGTAAATACTCATCTCTTATTTTGTCTAGTCTAAATATTTCATTATTTAATTCTCTTACAATTTGTTTATAAATTTCTAAAGCCTTATTTCCACCTAATATTTTTATATCTTTTTCTAGTAGAGCATTATATGTCTTGCTAAATTCGATAGGTTGTACTAAATCTATGTACTCATCTATAATAAGTAAACCTCTATTTTCAGTATATATTTCTATATCTAGTTCATTTATTATGAGTTTTCTGTATTTTGCGTGTGTTATAAATACAAAAGAATATTTTTTTAAATATTTTTCTATTTCTTTTCTTGACATTTCGGCTGGTTCTATTGTAATAGCTACATTTTCTTTAATTTCAGTAAACTTTTTATACCAGCCGTTTATGATGTCTGCATTTGTTTCACACTCTTCTATTCTTTCACAACAAAATAACATTCCGTCAAAATCACTTTTTGTACTATTTGCAATATATTTAACGGCTCCTTTTAGTGCTACATATGTCTTACCGAAAAGAGCATTCATTATTAAATACTGCTATTTTTCCTTTTATATCTAAAACATTATGAGCTATTTGATTTGTAAGCAATCTTTCTTGTTGTTCTCTTTCTTCTTCATCGTGCTTTCCTATCTCTCTTTTTGCTTGTCTTTCTAGTCCTTCTAAGACTTTTTTGCTATTATCTTTTAATTCTAAAAAGTCCACTTTTCTACAACTCCTTTTCATTACTGCAAGACTGCTATTCCTTGTTCTTTCCAACAATTAAAATCCAAATTTACTTCAAAAATCAAATCTAGTTTTGCACCAATTCTGTTTTTTGCCAATTTACAAAAGTAATATTTCTTGTTTTCTTCTAATGAATTGCTTTCATCTTCTTTATATTTCATATATGTATATTTGCTATAATCTTTTCTGTTTATTTCTTTAAACAATAATGTTGTATCCATTACTCTAAAAATTTGCTTAGAATTAGCTATATTCAATCTTTCTAAATTTTCTGGATTACATTTTATGCTTTCATCTGTCAATTGAAATGAAACACACATGAAAATCTTTAATTTTTTTACTATTTCTGAAAGTCGTGTTGCTGTTTTAGATAAATCATCTGTTGTGTTTGTAGATTGCAAATTGACTTTTAAAGTATCATAAAACACATAATTTACACCTTTTTCATAATACGATTTTACAATCATATTCTCTAAATCTTCATCTGTGTAGTTATCTGTTATTTGTAACACTAGATTTTTATCAATTTTTTCTTGTATATCAAATAAAAAACTTGAAAAATCTTTATCTTCTTGTTTTTCTATACTCCTTATGTTTCTAATTTCTTTTTCTTTCTTTGAACTTAAATTATATTTATTTTTCAAATCTGTATTATTTAAAACAGTTGTAACTAAACACATTAAAAAATCTTCTTTTGTTGTTTCATTTAAAATCAGAAGAACTTTTTTGTTTGTTACAAATATCAAGTAAACAACTATATTTATTAAAAATCTTGTCTTTCCTGAATTAGAAAGCATGCCAACTCCTAATAGTTGTCCTTTTCTAAACCCACCAATACATCTATTTAATATATTAAAAGGCATATCTACATTTTCTGCCATTTGTTCTTCTTTATTGTTAAAAAATTCTGTTATGTTGCAATTTGTGGATAATTTCACATGGTTATAGACTTCTTTTAAAACATATTTTCTTCTTTCATCTTCTTCTACTAAAAATGTATCTAAATAGTCCATTAAATCTTTTACAGTCAAATTATAAAAGTTATCAGAATTACATACTTCTATTAAAAAATCTTTTATTTCTTTTTCATTATTATATCTATCATATTTTCTTAATTCTGCATATTTTTTTAAATTAGAATAAATATCTTCAATAGTTCTGTCATCATCTTTTTTTATTGCAAAAATACATTCTAGCTCGTGAGAAGTAAAATCTTTTTTTATTAAGATTTCTGACAAATCTTCATCATCAGTATCAATCTCTTTTAGAATTGTAAAAATTTCTGACATTCTTTTGACATTTAAAAAATAATTTATACCTTTATTTTTTGATAAATATTTGTTTCTAGCATTTTTGCTTTTAATCAATTCTACAATAAAACTTATTTCATCTTTTATGTTCGTTAAAGTTCTTAAAGAATTATCTTTTAATTCTAATCCTTCTAAAAATTCTTCTATTTCTTCTTCCGTTACATTTTCCTCATTTCTTAATTTTTTCATCTCTTGCATTTTTTCTTTTTTATTATGCCAATCATTAATCATTCTTATCGTGTTTTCATACGCTAAATTAGTTTTTTGCTCTATTTGTTCTTCTTCTAACTCATCAGCATTTATTTTAGGCTTAATAAAATAATTATAAATCCAATCTTTAAATTCTCTTTCATTAGAAAAATAGTTTTGTGCCATTTCTAAGACTTTTCCTTTACAATATTTTTCTATATTTTCATCGTTAGTCATTTCTATTACTTTTCCTAAATCTTCTTTTTTTAATTCTTCCCTCATAACCATTACACCTTTTCTTTATTTTAAGGACTTGCTTTCATACAGCTTAGCAATTTAAAATTAGTAAAAATAAAAGCAAGCCCATCTTCATACAAGAAAACATTAACCTTTATATTAATTTTTCCCCTTTGTTTGTTCTTAAGACTTCTAATAAACTTCCTTTTTCTATCTGCCAGTGTCCAATCTTGACCCCGAACTTTTTTAAAAAGTCCCCTGCTCGATTTTCATTAATTCCAAACAGATTACTAATTTCTTTATAACCATAAATAGTTATTTTGCTTTCCTCTTGTTCTTCTTGAACAACATCTTCAAAAACTTCTCTTGTCATATTTTTAGCTCCTTTCACTATTCATTTTTCAATGTTCTCGAAACGCGTTTCTTTGTTGTCGCCAACTTATTATCTTGTTTTTTAAGTTTGAAATTAAAATTATCATACATTCGTTTTTTTTGTTTGTCAACTCGATTTTTGCCAATTTTTCGGTACTTTCATAACCTTTATTTTTTTATTTCATATTTTAATTTTTTTAAACTCTTTATATGCTTATTACAATCATTCATTATCTGTAACTTGAATTTTTATCTTTCTAAAAATAATCTGCGAAAAAAAATTTTTACTCAAAAAAAAAATAAATATGCAATTTGCATATCTATTTTTTTCTTGCTTTATGCGTATTTTTTAACCAATTTAGATATTCTTCTTTAGTTATTTTCCCTTTTTCATACATTTTCCTTTTTTCTTTTTCTTCTTGTTTCCATTTATACATATCTTCTTTAAATCTTTTTTGTGCTTTTTCACTTTTCATATTTATTGGTTTAAAAGAAAGCCTCGTTCTATCTATTGCTCTTTTTCTTTCTCTTACTATCTCGTTATTATCATTTCTTTCTTTATAATTTTTAGCTTTCATATATTCGCTACAAGTCTGATTATTATTTTGCGGACTAGGGTTATTGCAATAATTTGTATTACTTTTTTTTAATATAAAATATCTACTACAATTTTTGCACTTCGCTATTTTTCTATCTGTTTCTAATAATTCTAAAAGACTTATTCTGAAAAATGTAATAGTATATGTTATCCCTTTTGTTATGCTTTCTTCTTCATCTAGTAAATATGTATAAGCTATTTCTCCCTTTTCATTAATTGTCGCTATTGATTTTGGTAAAAAGAATGCTAAATTAATTTTATCTAACATATCCCATTTAATATTGTAATATTTTTCTTCATATCTCGTTTTAAAATCAATAAATCTTGTTCTAATTTTATTACTTTCTTTTTTTGTATCTATTGTCTTTTTTCTAAAATAACAATATTCTATTATAAATTTATAAATTTGCTTTAAGTAAATTTTCTTTAAAAAATATTGAGTTATATCACTTATTTTTTCTTCCTTCCTTATAGGTTTATTCGTATTTTTTGCAATTTCGCTACCTTTAGAAATACTTTTTCCTCTTATCAAATTATAATAAACACTTTTAAATTCTTTTAATAACTCATCTATCGTTTTTGTATCCTCTATTTTTTTCATTTCTTTAACTACTCGCTCTATTAATTCTTTGACTTTATTTTCTTCTAATAATTTTATATCTTCTATGTCTTTTTCATAATTATTAGAATTATTAAAAAAATATTTAAAATAGAATGTATATGAACTTATATATTTAGCTTTTAGTTGTTCCAAACTCATTTTTCTACAAATATCATTCATAAACTCACTATATAATTCTGAAATATCATCTGATAAGTAATCTAAAAATAGTGTGCCTATTCTTTGATATTCTAAACTTTTTTCATCAAAATAAATATCTTCTACATTTTCTCCAAAAATTCTTTCAACTCCAAATTTTTTTTCGTAGCTAATTTGTAATTTTTCATTTTCTTTAAGTTCGCGATTAAAAGGTTTTTTTATTAATAATTTAAGCATATTATATTTTCCTTTCAATTATTTTAAATAATTCAAGTTACATTTTACGGTTGTTTCAGTCATTTCGTAACTTGACAAGTATATTTTGTCGTGTTAGACTTTATTTATAATCGTTAAACTTATTTTTATCATTTTATGGTTTTCGATTTGTTAGATAAGGCAATACAGGAAAAGTCTGGTAAACGCATTCTGTATTGCCTCCGTATCGCTTGAAGTAGCAATACAACTATATTATACAACATAAAAAAAGCTCCTTCAAGTGAAGTAAAAAATTTTATTTTAAAGGAGGAGTTTGTTATGGGAAAAAGAGCCAATGGAGAAGGAACTCTATACAAAACAATTCAAAAAGAAGATAGAAAACAGTATCGACTAAAAATAGAATGTGAAACTTGTAGAAATTGCACAAATAGAGAGTTGTGTGATAATAGAATAGGAACTAAAAAATGTAAAAAATGTAGGGAGTGTACTGAATGTCTAAATTATTGCGATAGATTTTATTGTCATGTTTATCATTTAGCTCAAGCAACCATAAATGGCAAACAACAAACAATTGCAACAGGAAAAAAGCAAAAGGAAGTAAACAGGAAAAAAACAGAAAAATTATCTAAAATAGACAATGGAAAATATGTAGGTAAAAATAATATTACATTTTCACAACAACTTAGATACACCATGCAGAAAAATCTTGAAGAAGAAAAAATAGGGGAAAATACATATAATAGAAACCTTGAAACAATCAAAGGAATAGAAAAGAAAAATCCTGAGATTACCTCTAAAAAACTTCAAAAAGTAACCAAAGATGACATACTAGAAATACTGCGTTCAAATAAAATGAAAAGTCAAAGTGTTATTGAAAAAGCTTATGATATAATTAATGTTTCACTGAAAAAAGCTGTAAAAGATAAATTAATTGAAGAAGATAATAATCCTATCGAAGATATTGAAAGAACTAGCATTTTAAGTGAAAAGGATAAAAAAATAGCAATACCTTTTACTGTAGAAGAAACTCAAAGAATTATAAAGTATATAGATGAACATGCTGAAAATTTAGTCGATGTTAAAGCAAAAATTGATTCAATATCCATGAAAAATTTAATTAAATTAAGTTTTGCTTTTGGAACACGATGTGGTGAACTATCCTCAATAAACATTGATAAACATATAGACTTTAATGCAAAAAAAATAATAATTGAAAGAACACTTACTAGAAATAAGAAAAAACAAGTTATAATAGGCAAAAATACAAAAACAGGGAAAAAAGCAAAAAAAAGGGGAAATAAGGATAGTAGAGAAATACCTTTTGATTTGATATACTCTAAATATGAAATAGAAGAAATACTAGAAGAACAAATTGAAAATGCACAAAACATATCTGGCAATAAAGATAATTTATTATTCTGTAATAAAGATGGTAGTTACATAGATGTAAAACACATAACTTGCATTTTCAAAAAGATTTGTAGACAAGCAAATGTAAAAATGGACTTAACAACTGGATGTCATATACACATGACAAGACATACTGTAGTAACCAGATTAATAGAAAGTGGTATGAATATATATGCAATTAGTAAAATTATAGGTACTTCAAGAGCTGTATTAGAAAAAACTTATGCACATATTCTTGATGATTTTGTGGAAAGAGAAATAGAAAAAAGCAAACAAAATAGGGAAGAGCAAAGCCTACTATTTAATGATGAACATAAAAAGCAAATCTCAAATATAATTCCTTTTCCTAAAATTAAAACAAGTTAAATTACATTAGAATTACATTAGAATAGTTTATAATATCGTAAAAACATTGGTATTATTGACATTCGAAAGTATCCAAACCGACTGTCGCCTCCACTAAAAAAATCCTATAACCTTAGTAAATGAGGCGTTACGGGATTTTTATTTTTTAAAAAAATATTTATAAATAAAATTTTACGTGTTCGCTTGTTTTTTATTTAAAAATGTTGTATAGTGTAGAACATAGGAAATGAGAATAAACAGATGTGGTTTGCCTCCAACAAGGAGGTGAGGCGTATGGTAGAAATACAAACATTAATTGCAACAATATACATATTATATTATTCTTTAATAGGTGTAACTATCATAGCTCTTACTTCAATAATAGCACTTGTAATATTACTTTGTAAGAGCAAATAAACCAAAAAAAGACACATCTGTAACTCGCCAAAGTTTGATGTGTCAAAACACGATTACTGAGGTTGACCACGTTTGTGGTTTCTCCATTTCCTATAATTATTATACACAGATTTTTAGAAAAAGTCAAATAATTTTCAAAAGAATTTTTTCGTTTGTACCGTTTTTTTGGATTTTATCTAAAAAAAGTACCAT
>ERZ1643249.2007-NODE-2007-length-19629-cov-4.491008_pt1 | contig 19629 bp, 14 predicted proteins | sample MGYA00579263_ERZ1643249 | MGnify/ENA primary metagenome ERZ1643249 (study PRJEB29033, sample SAMEA4952264) | chicken gut metagenome | biome: Broiler Chicken; feature: Gastrointestinal Tract; material: Caecum | place: Ireland | collected 2018 | study: Broiler... | reverse complement strand
CACATATCTGGAAAGAGAGGCGATACGCTCGCTCCTCATGGGATTTCTCTTGTATGCCATCGCAGAAGAACCGATCTGTGTCTTCTCAAACGGCTCTTCAACCTCTTTTAAGTGCTGGAGCAGACGGATATCATTTGAAAACTTATGTGCGCTCGCCGCAATGCCCGCGAGAACATTCAGCACTCTGGTATCCACTTTTCTGGAGTAAGTCTGTCCGGACACCGGATAGCATGCCTTGAAGCCCATTTTCTCTGCGATCATCGGATCGATCCGGTCGATCTTCTCCTGATCCCCGTCGAACAGTTCAAGGAAGCTTGCCTGCGTTCCCGTTGTTCCCTTTGAGCCGAGAAGCTTCAGGCTGCCGAGGACATAATCCAGATCCTCCAGATCCATCTCAAACTCCTGCATCCACAGGGTGGCTCTCTTTCCCACTGTGGTCGGCTGCGCCGGCTGGAAATGAGTAAAGGCGAGCGTGGGCTGGCTCTTCTGCTCGTCCGCAAACTTTGCCAGCTCTGCGATCACATTGACCAGCTTTCTGCGGACCAGCTTCAGCGCCTCGGACATGATGATGATATCCGTATTGTCTCCCACGTAGCAGGAAGTCGCGCCGAGGTGGATGATGCCCTTTGCCTTCGGGCACTGCACTCCATAGGCGTACACATGAGACATAACGTCGTGGCGGACGACCTTCTCTCTCTCCTTTGCCACGTCATAATTGATATCATCGGCATGCGCTTTCAGCTCTTCGATCTGCTCATCCGTAATATTCAGTCCCAGTTCTTTCTCTGTCTCCGCCAGAGCGATCCACAGCCTTCTCCATGTCCGGAACTTCTTGTCCGGGGAAAAGATATACTGCATCTCCTTGCTTGCATAACGCTCAGAAAGCGGGCTGACATAACGATCATTACTCATTTGTTCTTCTCCTTTTCTTAAAAATGACACTTATCACTCAAATGCAAAACTGATATCCCTGCCAGGTACTTCCATAGGGTAATTCCCTGTGAAGCATGCATCGCAGTAGCAGAGATCGCCGACCATGTCCTTCAGCTTCGCAACTTCCATATATCCCAGAGAATCCGCGCCGATCATCTGGCGGATCTGCTCTGTCGTATGGGAATGTGCGATGAGCTGTTCATTGGACGGCACATCTGTTCCGAAGTAGCACGGATACAGAAACGGCGGGGAGCTGATGCGGACGTGGACCTCCAGGGCCCCGGCTTTCTTCAGCATCTTGATAATATTGGCGCAGGTCGTTCCGCGCACGATGGAATCGTCCACCATAACGATCCTCTTTCCCCTCACAACTTCCGGGATCACATTCAGCTTGATCTTCACGCTGGATTCGCGGTCGCTCTGCTTCGGCTTGATGAACGTTCTTCCAACGTAGCTGTTCTTGTGGAACGCCATGCCGCAGGGGATCCCTGATTCTTCTGAATAGCCTTTCGCGGCAACAAGACCGGAATCCGGCACGCCCACGACAAGATCCGCTTCAACCGGGTAGGACTGGGCGAGTGCCTTTCCCGCAGTGATCCTCGCATGGTATACATTCACCCCGTCGATGGTGCTGTCTGTCCGGGCAAAATAGATATATTCAAAAATACATCTTGCCTCCTTCTCCTTCGGGAGCGCCATGCTCATATCCGACGTGATTCCGTCCTTTGTAATGCTCACGATCTCTCCCGGGCGGACGTCGCGGATAAACTCTGCGTCCACCGCTGCGATCGCACAGCTCTCGGAAGCCAGGAAATACGTGTTGTCCCGTTTTCCGATACACAGCGGCCGGAGGCCGAACGGATCTCTTGCGCCGATCATCTTCCGGGGGCTGCTGACCACGAGGGCATATGCACCTCTGATCTTTTTCATGGCGTTCTTCACCGCATCCTCAGCCTTGGAGGTATTGAGCCTTTCCCTGGCAATGTGGTAGGCGATCACCTCCGAGTCGATGGTCGTCTGGAAGATGGCTCCTGTATATTCCAGCTCTTTTCTCAGTTCAATGGCATTGACGAGATTTCCGTTGTGGGCGATGGCAAGCGTTCCTTTTACATAGTTGATGACAAGAGGCTGGGCATTCTCCACCCTGGTTCCGCCTGCTGTCGAATACCGAACGTGGCCGACTCCCAGGTTGCCCTTCAGCTCTGCCAGCGTATCTTCCTTGAAGACGTCATCCACGTGGCCGAGTCCTTTCTTCGAGAGGACCTTTCTCTGTCCATAGGTATCCGTCACAGCGATCCCGCAGCTTTCCTGTCCCCTGTGCTGAAGTGCAAACAGCCCATAATATATGGATGCCGCCACATCCTTTCCATCCAGATCATAGGCGCCGAACACACCGCATTCTTCGCCTAGACCGGTAGTAGTTTTCTCAAAATCACACATGTAGGTCAACTCCTTATCTGGTTGATAGCAATATCACAAATCCGATTATAATATAAGGCAGAAGGAAAATCAACATTCCCTCTGCCCCTATTTTTCGGTGTTTATTATTTTATCAGGCGGATTTTTATAAGAACTACTTATAAACAGTCCATTCTATTGTTGCACTGCTTATCACTGTATTCCCACCGCCCGCACTGTTTTATCCCTGTGTATAGCGGGACAAGAACTGCTTTGTGCGCTCCTCCTTCGGGTTTCCGAACACTTCCTCCGGAGTCCCCTGCTCCAGGATCCGTCCGTCGTCCATGAAGATCACATGGCTTGACACATCCCGTGCAAAAGCCATCTCGTGGGTGACGATGATCATGGTCGTCTCCTGATCCGCCAGCCCTTTGATCACCTTCAGGACCTCTCCTGTCAGCTCCGGGTCCAGCGCTGAAGTAGGCTCGTCAAAACAGAGGATATCCGGTTTCAGCGCAAGGGCTCTGGCGATCGCCACACGCTGGCACTGGCCGCCTGAGAGCTGATGCGGATAGTTGTCCATCCTGTCGGCAAGCCCCATCTGCGTCAGGAGCTTCTTTCCCTCCGCCTCGATCTCTGCATGGATCTCCTTCTTTCTCGATTTATAATCCGGCTTCTCCTTCTCCAGAAGCTCTTTCGCCAGGGTCACATTCTGAAGCGCCGTGTACTGCGGGAAAAGATTGAACGACTGGAACACCAGTCCGAAGTGGAGCCGTTTTCTCCTGATCTCGCTCTCCTGTCTCGTCTCCGGATCCTCCGCGTCGAAAAGAGTCTCTCCGTTGACACGGATTACTCCGCCGTCCGGCCTCTCAAGGAAATTGAGGCAGCGCAGGAGCGTTGTCTTTCCGCTTCCCGATGAGCCGATCAGTGACAGTACCTTTCCTTTTTCCAGTGAAAAGCTGATATCCTTCAGCACTTCCGTATTTCCAAAACTTTTACTCACATGCTGTACTTCCAAAATCGCCATATGCTCCGCCTCCTATCTGAAATACTCCAGTTTTTTCTCAAGACGTCCCAGAAGGACGGTCAGAATGCCGTTAAAGATCAGATAGTACACTGCCGTAAAGAACAGCGGCCAAATCACGCCTGCGATTCCCTGATTGCCCTTCAGGAAAGACTGTCCTGCCCAGATGACCTCCTGAAGCGCGATGATACGGGAAAGAGAGGTATCTTTCACCAGTGTTATGATCTCGTTGGACATGGGCGGCACGATCCGCTTGATCATCTGAAGGAGCGTGATCTTAAAGAAGATCTGGCTCTTCGTCATGCCGAGCACGAGTCCTGCCTCCTCCTGTCCCTTCGGCACTCCCTGGATCCCTCCCCGGTAAATCTCCGAAAAGTAGCAGGAGTAGTTGAAGATAAAGGCAACGGAAGCTGCGAGGAAACGTCCGCTCTCTCCGCCTCCCCAGATGTTGTTGCCCATCAGTCCCGGCATAAAATAGATGATCAGAAGCTGGATCATCAGAGGCGTACCCCTGACGATCCAGACGATGATCTTTGTAAAATAGCTGAGCAGTTTAAAGCGGGACATGGTCCCGAAGGAAATGATCAGCCCCAGGGGGATTGCCCCCAGAAGCGTCACAAAAAACAGCTTTAAAGTCTGTAAGAATCCTGTGTTCAGCGCCTGAACAACAATTGGAAACTGTTCTGAAAATGTCATGACATTACTCCGTCCGTAACTTTATATTTTACTGCTGGATCAGTGCAGCCTGCACTCCGTACTGTTCCGCCAGCTCCTGAATGGTTCCGTCCTCATAGGATGCAGTGAAGAAATCATTGAGCTCTGCTGCCAGATCAGAACCTTTTCTGAATCCCACGCCGTATTCCTCACTGTTTAAGGATACTGTATATGTAAGGTCCGCATAGCTTGTGCCTTCTCCGATCATTGCCGCTGCCATGAGCAGGTCGATCACTGCAGCGTCAGAAGTTCCTGCCGCAACTTCCATAAGCGCGTCCGCCTGTGCTGTCACCGGCGTCACATTCAGTCCTCTCGCCTCAAGCTCTTCTTCTCCGGCGCTTCCCGCCTCAGCGGCAAAGCTTAAGTCCGCAAGGCTGTCCTCATCCTGATACTGGTCAGCCACATCAGACGGAACAACAACAACCTGTGCGTTCTCCAGGTACGCATCCGTACATTCCATAGAGCTTGTCACCTCCTCTGTCAGAGTCATGCCGTTCCATACGCAGTCGATCGTCTGTCCTTCCAGCTCAAGGATCTTGTTGTCCCAGTCGATCTCTACAAACTCAACGTCAACGCCCAGGCTCTCTGCAAACGCCCTTGCCAGATCCGCGTCAAATCCGATCCAGTCTCCGTTTTCATCCTTATAGTCCATGGGCTCGAAGTTCGTGATACCGACAACAAGGGTTCCCTTATCTTTCACATACTCCATATCGCTGCTCTCTGTGCTGTCTCCGGATCCACTGTTTCCTGATCCGCATCCTGCCAGCATGGAAACAGCCATTGCCGCACATAATAATACACTTACGATTCTTTTTTTCATGTTTTCCTCCCACTGCCGGATAACCGGCATAACTTTTTTTCTCTACCGATGAGTCACTGCACCATGATAAAGTACCGTTGTATTCTACCACACGGCCGAACTGCTGTCAAATCTTTCTTCTTTTCCGGCACTCTGCTCCCGCCCTCGGTCACTGAACAGCCGCGCCCTTTCTGCCTCTGCTCAGCGCAGAAAAACTGCCGGAAGGCAGAGCCCTCCGGCAATGGATCTCATTTTTCTTTTTCTATGTCAGGAGTGGCTCCTGCGGTGCTGTCTCTTCCATTTTTCAAGCAGCACCGGCGTCGGTTCGACCTGAAGATTTCCTTTGATCTCGTCGATCTCACGGCGCATCTGTGCGTTCACTTCCATATAATCTTCATGCTTTGTGATCAGGATGTGGTATTCTTCCAGCGACATGTATTTATAGGAAGCATACAGGTAAGGCTTCAGCAGCGCCTTGTCCTCGCAGATCTGGTAAGCCCTGTCATACATGCGCGCAGATTCCTGGTAGAGAAACAGCCTTCCGTAGGCAGCGCCCAGTCCCGCGTAGATCTTGCCGTAGAACTTCTCGTCCACGCTTTCGTCCTTCTCCTGGTTCAGGATCGACTGATATACGAGGATCGCCTCCTCGATCTCGCCGCTCTCGAGAAGATTGTCGCCTTTGTATTTCTGTCTCTCAATGTCCCTCTGGTTCTTCAGGTGCTCGAGCACATTTTGAATATGTATCATCTGCGGCTCCCTGTAGATCCGGGATGCTTTCAGAATAGTCAGCACGAACTTTTCCACGGATCCCCTCAGGCGGAGCACGTCTCTGAGGCTGTCAGCCAGCTCTTTCATGCCGATCTCTTCTTCAATCCAGGTACAGAGCTGTTCATTCATGATCGTATAGTCGATCAGGTAAAGATTATTGCACAGATAGAAGCACAGCTCCTCGATCGTAAATATCCTGCTGTGGATCCTTGTGATCTCATACGGATGCGTCGCATGCTTATCATGACAAAGAATTAAATTTCCCATCATTTCCTCCTAAGTGAATGATCTTTTCTGCCTGAAAATCTGTGGGCAGGAAAAAGTCTCCGAATCCTACGTCCTTTACCGTGATCTTGCAGGTCTTCTCATCAAGGAAGAGCGTCTCCATCTGCAGGCGCATGGAGTACTCTGCCCGCTTGGGGAACTTGTCCATCGAGATCTTCTCTGTCCTCATTGTCCCCTGGATCAGCGACTCAACATGGAATTCAATGTCCTCCACATCCTCCATGAGCACTTCCCACTGGTTATTGGACTCATACCAGTGTGTCCCCCAGGATACGATCGGATACCACATCTCCTGTCCGTCCACCCGCATATTGACAGTAATCTGATCTGTCAGCTTGTCTTCCGACAGGTAGACCGGATTCTCGATGTGCATGTACAGCTTGCGGTAAGCCGTATAGCAGGCGCCCTTGCTGTACAGATTGTTGCCGATAAATGCGCGCCGCCCGTTGCAGAGCACGCGGAGGGATCTGGGATACCAGTTGTTTTCAAATCCCTCTCCCGTAAGGAAGACGGATGAGACGATCCGCTTGTCAAACACACTCTCGATAAATCTGGAAAAAATGGCGTCCGCCTCTTTTGCCTTGTCCTCATTCAGCACCGGATAGACCATTGCAAGCTCTTTCATGTGGGCGCTCGCCACCTCATCCACTGTCACAAAGGTCGTCTTCCCGCCGCCGAGTCCTGGCTTCAGCCTGCGGAGCATGTACGCCTTGATCTCATTTCTGTCACAGCAGAACAGCGCCGCATCATACTGCCACAGTTCTTTGGGCTGATAGAACAGATAATTGCAGAAGCTCTCCTTGTAGTCCTGGATGAAAATATGCCGCTTGTCTATCTTCATACGCACGGCGATCCCGCGGAGCAGGTGGGCCAGTTCCTCGGTCAGAGCCGGAACGGTGAACACGATGCCGTCGATCTGCGGGAAAGACTGCAGAGACATCTCGATAAACTGGGATAACAGCCAGACTGCATCGTAAGTCTCTTCGCCGAGCTCGACCTTCTCTCCGGCAATGCTTCTGCTCAGAAGTCTTGTCGCCGTATAGCCTTCTTTGATCGAGACAAGCCGCCTGGCTTCCTTTCCGTATGCCCATGTATCTCTCAGCTTCCCGATGATCAGAGGGATCTGATAATTGTCCGCATCCACCTCCAGGGTCTCCGGCTCCATCTGCCGCTCATTGTAAAAACTGATCTGACAGGTCTTTTCATTTATCTCATATCCTATTATATTGCCTTGTGCCATGGAAAGCTGTCCTCCTTAATACTGTTCGAACATGTGGACCGCGACCGCGTCTTCCAGCGCGTAATCCTGCATCTTCTTTTCTCGCTCGTTCTTATCCTTTTCCAGAAGGATATCATTGATCCTTCCGTATCTTCCCGGCTCTCCTTCCGTGACTTCCCTGATGCACGTCTCTTTGTCGCTGCGGTAGGAATTGCCGTCTATCGTCTCCTTAAAATAGTATCTCAGCTTCTCATTGGCAAAGAGAACGAACTTTTTCACATAGAGGTTCTCGTACATCGGGCTGAGCACCTCCGTCGAGTAATCTGCCGGCTCCTGCCCGCCCTTCTGAAGCTGGTAGTACAGCATAACACGGCTGCCCTTCTGGCCTTTGTACTCGATCAGCACTTTATCCCAAAGCTGGAGCTCAATCAGCCAGTCCTTCTCGTATGCCAGGAAAAACGGGAAGTAGATCTGCTTTCCGCAGAGTTCCTGAAGGAACTTCTTCAGTGTCTTCCGGGTCTGCGAACTGTATTCTCTCGTCGAATAATATTTGAGGACTGCCAGCTTGCAGATATCGATCGTCGTCTCTCCCTTTTCATATTCCCGGCAGATGATATCGATCACGCTCCTGCCGATCTTTCTCTCCTCCACGACATATTCTCTTGAAACATATGCGAGATATGCCTGCTGAAGGCGGTAATACGCACCTTCTTCATAGTATTCCTCGAAGATCTGGGCTTCCTGGAAAAGCTCCTCCGAAAACAGCATCTGGGTCAGGATCCGCTCCGTAAGTTTATGTGTATGCACCTCATAATCCCGCGCTTCCCTCCAGAGCCTCTTCATGTCAAGCGTTGCTCCGCAGTAATAGTTTGCAAGATAAGTGAGGATCACCTTATCATACTGATGCTTTTTAAACAGGTCAAAGCAGACATATGTAAGGAAATCATCGTTTTCATAATTATTCTCGCGGATATTCTTCGTACACAGGCTGAAGATCTCTTCCTCAGGATAATTCTCCAGTCCCTTCTCTTTTACGATGTCAAGAGTAAGTTCTTCCTTTTCCTCATTGTGCCTGTTTTTCATCAGCCCGTTCAGATATTTTCTGCACAAGTCCATATAGCGCAGCTCATAGAACAGCCTTTTACTCTCATATGGGATGGAGTCGGTATAATGTCTGCCATCCTTAGCCTCCCACACAAGCCGGTCCGTCTTTGCATACAGGAATACTCTTGTACCATTTTCCAGGTACGGCGCCTTCTGTGTGATCGTTCCATCCTCGGCGATCACATGGACATATTTCATATTGGGCACCTTCGTAGTGATCCAGTATGCATGGCAGATATCGTAAAGTGCCCGGATCCTCTCCGTATTCATGGCCGACTCCACAAGAAATCTCTTGTAAATGATCCGGAGCTGTTCATCCACATTCCTGCGCTCCAGCTGGCTCCACGCAAACGCCTCCATCTCATCCCGGTAGTGGGCGTAAATCTCGCTTGTCTCATCCTCATAAGTGATCAGATTTGAATAAAGGAAGGCACATTTATGATAATCCAGCGAATTCCCGTGCATGAAATACAGGTATACAGAACGCGGGAGCGGCTTGTGGAACTGATCCGGACGCGCAGCCGCCATATAGTATTCATACAGCTGGGCGATCTTAAGCTCGGACTCTACTGCTTTTTCATACCATTTAAAATAACAGCTGTCCATGCAGTTTCCCTTGATGAGCAGTGTGCAGATCGCTGTGAGGATCATGGATTCCTCATACATGTCATAGGCAAGGACAAGCACCTGGTACAGATGTTTGTCGAACACCTTCATCTGGCTTGCCAGATTGGCTGTATACAATGCCAGTTCCTTTGTCATCAGCTTATATTTTACCGCGAACAGCAGGACCCTCACCTCAAACATCCCCAGCTTTTTCAGGGAAGAGCTCTTCTCCCGGAAACAGCGGAACGCCTGCAGATAAAACCAGATACTGTGGGAGCGTTCCTCATAGAACTGCTTTTCCAGAGCCCGGAGCCTTTCGCTGTAGATTTTATATTCCGAGTCCACTTCCACCAGCATGCAGAGGATTCGCCAGCTGTCCGGATGTTTCATGAACGACCGTGACAGTTCCTCCGCAACCCTGCGCTGTGCAAGCGTATCGTTGCTGAGCAGCGTTGTCAGATAGAGGTAATAAGAACTCAGTTCCACATCCCTGCCGATTGCAAAGCGGTTATAATTGTAAGACTCCAGAAGCATCTTCGCTTCATTTGGTCTTCCGCCGATCAGGCAGATATGGGCGTGGACCAGAAGATAGAATTCATTCTTGTTATCCGCCTCGCGCAGACGGCCGATCCGCTTCAGGGCGTCCTCCGACCATGTCTCAAGATCTGTCCTTCCCCCTTCATAATTTAGATATCCCCGCAGAATGCCGGCAAACTCCTTCCGATTTTCCCTCCGTTCCTCATCGCGGCTGACATTTTTCTCGACCACGACTTCATACGTAAGAGTCTCATACGGTGTCTCGAGGATGACCTGTCCGAAATTGCTCCCCGCATGCAGGTTCTCCACCGTGATGAAATACTCCAGCCGGTAGGAATTTCCTATAAACTCCTCCGTTGTGATATGGGTGTGCTCTACATAGAGGAAATCACCTACTGTGCGCACATCGATCTCCAGATATCCCCAGGTGTTCTTTTTGATCGTAAACGTCTCCTTGCGCGCCTCCGTCAGCGACATGAAAGCGCGGCTCTCTTCCTCGAGAGTGAGGAAGATCTTCTCTTTCTGCTTGCAGCCCACGAGGAATTCCTCCAGGGCATGCTGATCAAGCTCCCACTTGCGCATATTGTCGTAGAGAGCCTGTATCCTCACATCTTCATATTTCAGTATCTCATAGAAATCTCTTGAACGGAACAGCTTCTCCGCCTCCGCCGCGTCGCGGAATGCCAGCTTCTTGAAATCCTCCAGGCTCTGCACCTTTCCGTAAGAGGTCATGACAAAGGGCTTCTCGATGATCGCGGTAAACGCGATGTCGTATTCGCCCCCGTTGCAGACGATCGTAAACTTCCCGTGCTCCACATGCCCCGGCACAAGTCCCCGTCCGTCATAAGTATATGATATGTTCACCGGATTCCCGTCAAATCCCTGCTCTGCACAGCGGACGCGATAGGAAGACGGATAGACCAGTCCTCTTATCGTACCCTCGCCCTGATTCTGGAGAGAGAAGCTTCCTTTATATTCTTCACCTTCCCCGACCCGCATAACAATGTGAGTCTCCGGGAATATTATATCCGGCTGGGGAATGTGGAAATCCCCCTTTGCAAATCGTTTGATCTTGTTCTTCAAATCCGTCACCTACTCACAATACTTGTCCCTGCCCAAATGGCAAAAGAACGCTACTATGAATTATATCATCATTGCTCCGTAACATGCAATGGTGGAATAAAAGAATTTATGCCAACAGTTCAGCCATAAGGGAATGGCACGTGCTGAACTGTTACATTTTACAGTTCATTTGTATACCTGTATACACATCCGAAGCAGCAGATATAATCATACAGCCATCTCTTCCGGAGGTTCATCCTGCCGCGCGCAGCCCACAGGAATCTGCAGTACAGGTCCGTCATCCTCTTCCAGGATTCCTCTTCCTCATCAAGATGATAAAACAGGCTCTCCAGAGTCCGCTCCTCCATCCATTTCCATTCCTCTGCACTGATCTCGGGAAAGTCCTCACTCAGCAGCCTTGTCAGCTTTTCATTCGGCATTTTTCCGCCGCAGCAGCCGAGGAACTCCGAAGTTCTCAGAATACTGTCATACATACAGATGATCCCTGCGCCGTCTCTTTTGACAGAAAATCTGCGTCTCATCCTCCTGCGCCGGACACGCGCCTGTAGAAAGACCGTCAGGAGCACGGCTGCCGGGATCAGAATTGCCGCCAGAATTCCCGCCGCTCCGGAAGCGTCTGTCCGCTCTGCCGGGTCCGCACTCTCCGCGTCCCCGATGCCGGGCTGGGGAGCCTCTGTGTTCTGCTCTTCCACTGCCGGTGCCGCACTCGGAGTATGTTCCTCGTTGATCCATTCTCCCGACCGGGCATCATATACCTGCGCCCACGCATGTCCCATTGTCCCGTCGAGCTGCGCCCGGTACTCTCCGTTCTCCGTCTCCCGAAACGCTGACGCCGGCACTGCATAGCCGCTCACATATCTTGCCGGATACCCGCTCATCCGATACAGGAGTACTGCCGCCGAGGCAAAGTGGACGCAGAACCCGCTTCCCCTTTCAAAGAGAAAATACTCAACAAAATCTTCATTCGGCGGAGTCGCTCCCGGCGCTGTATCATACACTGCACGCCGTTCAAACTCTCTGTCGATCTCCCTTCCCACTGACTCAATGGAACCGGTATCCCATCCGCTGTCGATCAGCCCTTCCAGCTCCTGCAGATCCGGCGGATAGCTCTGGCAGACCGCCAGAAGCGTCTCCGGTGCCGAAGTATCGACGTACTGCCCGCTCCCGTACACGATCTGCCAGCCGCCCGCTTCTTCATAAAGCTCCAGATCGATCCAGGAAGATCCGGTATAAGTTATGCCGTAATGCTCCGGCACGTAGACTGTACCGGCAGGTCTTTCCTCCACCGTCACTTCACCAGCCGGCTCATCTGTGGGAGTGAATCTGGAAAGGCTGTTCAGATCCTGCATTCCCCCGTCTTCTTCCATGATCTCCTGATCCAGTTCTCTCTCAGGGATCTCCTCCTGTACATCCTGTTCTCCGGTCCGGGGCTCCTCCTGATCAGGATCTGCTCCCTGCCCTTCTTCTGTCTCCCCCTGCGTCAGCTCTGTAACCATCCTCTCCAGCCTGTCCACGACCCCGGCTCTGAAAAAGGCTCTTCCCTCCTGGTAAAAGCCGCCCGGGATATCCCGCCCGGCATCCAGCAGGCGCCCCGCCGACGCAGACAGTACCGCGGCAAGACAGAGGACCGCCAGCACGGCAAATGACTGCAGCCATGTTTGCGCACTGTTCCCTGCTCCCGGTCCCGCTGTATCGATCCCCGCCGCAAAATAGAATCCTCCTGCGATCAGGAGCAGCCAGCAGGGAACTGCCGGCTGAAAGCTGCCCGCGCAGGCGGCAGCGATCAGCGGGACCGGGATCAGAAGTCCCGCAGCAGCCTTCGCACGCCCGCTTTTTTTCACCAGAGTCCACACCTCAAGCAGCGGGACCGTGACGAGTGCTGCCGCCGCTCCGGCTGTCCTTTCTCCTGCCGGGACAGAAAAATACTGCCCCGCGGCCCATCCCGCTGCGATCAGGATCCCTGTCAGGAGAAAAACACAGACGGCCGCCCTCTTTCCTGCTTTTCTGTGCAGGAGATTCAGACCTGTCGATAACGCAGCAAGACCGCCGTACAGCCACAGTCTGCTGATATTGATATCCAGCGAGAAAACCGACAGAAGCGCATTCCACCACGCTGCGGCGAGAAGGAAGACGCTGAACGCATTCATCACCCATGCACTTCCGCTCTGCTGTCCTGCACTGTTTTTTTCCGGCATACTGCCGTATACTCTGATCCCGGAACGAACGCCGGACAATCTCTTTTTCTTCTTCCGCATTCTTTTTCCTCTCCAGACCTTCACGCCGCTTTTTCGTCCGGCGGTCCGGCCTCTTTGATCTGTGTCTCCACTGCCCGCAGCCGGCGCCCTGTGCTCCTGTTCCTTCACAGGCGCAGCAGTTCCGGGATCTGCCCGTTCTTCCTGAGGACGCCCTGCCCGTCTATAGTCACTGTGGAGGCGAACTCATGCCCGCGGAAGGTATCTTCGAAACAGACCTGCTTCCTGACCGGGTCGCGGTACGGTTCCTGCTCCGTCAACTGCCAGACAAGTTCCCAGGCAGTCTTCTCATCTTTGACACGTTTCATCCCGATCCGCTCATTTTTCTCTTCATACCAGGCTGCAAGATGAATACACTTCTGCTCCGCGAGAGTGACCGACAGGGACGCGGCTGTCTCCAGAAGTTTGGAGAATCCTGATGCCGACGTCTCTTTTTCTGACAGATCGATCCACACCAGCACGGCACATCCCAGCGGAAGGGCGTGTTCCTTCACCATAAGCTCCTCCTCTTTGGCGCTCAGCTTCCAGTGGATATCCCTTATGGAATCCTGAACACGGTATTCCCGGACCTGGAAAAGCTCAGACGGATCATCCCCTCTCTTCTCCCCGGAATACTCGTCCGAATCTGTCCGGAATTCCCTGGCCGCTCTGGTGATCTCCAGCGGCATGAGCCGGAATTCAGGCATGATCTTCACGGAGGCCCTGCTGTGCACAGCTCGTTTTATATAGAAAATCCCCAGCAGGTCGCAGATCCTGACAGACTCAAGCTCGATCTCCATATTACCGCAGAAATCGGACTCAGATTCGCACCAGAAAGTCTCTTCCCTCCCCGGTGGGAGGATGCCCTGGTACCTGCGTTTTATCTTTCTCCCGGAGATCCTGTTCCTCACCGAGATCTCCACTTCACACCGGACAGCCGCCGTGCGGGAAGCATTTCTGACTGTCACCCCTGCACGGATACACTTCCCTTTCTCCCCCATCGGCGGCACCCGATCCAGTCCAGCGCTGATCTTCTTTCTGACCATCAGTAGAAAAAGCCATGCACACACCGGATAGAGGACCATCAGGACAAGTATCCCGGAGATCGCCGTCTCGTCATACATAAAGTAAAGATATACGGCCAGCAGCAGCACAGCAGTATAGCCTGTTATTCTCATCCACATTTTCTAACGCCTCTTTTTCACGGACGGCTGGGGCACGCTCTCGATCACCTGCCGGATCAGCTCGTCCATCCTGATGTGTCCCACCTTCGCCTTCATGTTCAGGATCAGCCTGTGGGACGCCACACTCGGAAACACATCTGCCACATCGGCAGGGATCACAAAGGCACGCTCCTTCAGATAGGCGCGCGCTTTTGCCATCGCCGTAAGAGCTACGGTCCCCCTCGGGCTCAGTCCCAGCTCGACCCATTCATTTTCTCTTGTGGCCTGCGCCAGCTCTGCGATATAGCGGTAAATCAGCTCATGTACAAAGACCTCTCCTGCATTCTTCCTGAGCCGCAGAAGCGACGGCGCGTCCAGGATCGGCTGCACGCTGTCCGTGATCCGCTCGCCTGACCGGGCGCTTCCCTGACTCCTTCTCAAGATCTTAACCTCTTCCTCCAGCGTGGGATATCCCATGCTGACGCAGATCATGAAGCGGTCGAGCTGAGACTCCGGCAGGAGCTGCGTTCCGGCGGACCCCACCGGATTCTCTGTCGCAATGACAATAAACGGATTCCCGGTCTTCCTTGTCACACCGTCAACCGTCACCTGCTGCTCCTCCATTACCTCAAGGAGCGCAGACTGGGTCTTCGGCGATGTCCGGTTGATCTCATCTGCGAGCAGGAGATTGCACATCACTGCACCCGGCTGATAGACAAACTGTCCGGTCTCCCTCTGATAAACCGTAAATCCCGTCAGATCCGACGGCAGCACGTCCGGCGTGAACTGTACGCGCTTCACCTCCAGCCCCATCGCCCTGGAAAATGCCAGCGCCATTGTCGTCTTCCCCGTCCCGGGAATGTCTTCTATTAATATATGTCCTCCTGCAAGGATCGCTGTCATGATCTTCGTCAGGATCTCCCTCTTCCCGACCACCGCCTTCTCAACCTCATCGATCACCTGCCAGGCCCAGCGTTCTTCTCCCGCCATCCGAATTCTCCTTTCTTCCCTCACTGATCCGACAGTCACTCCTGCGCCAGCGTCTCCCACTCTTTCTCGCGGAATCCCACGAGCACGGTGTCACCGTCCACAAGAACAGGGCGTTTCACAAGCATTCCGTCTGTTCCGAGAAGCTGAAGCTGCTCCTCCTCCGACATCTCCGGGAGTCTGTCTTTGAGCTTCATCTCTTTGTACAGATTCCCGCTTGTATTGAAAAATCTCTTGAGCGGAAGCCCGCTCTTCTCATACCATGTTCTCAGTTCCTCAGCTGTGGGGTTCTCTGTCCTGATGTCTCTCGTTTCATACTCCAGCCCTTTCTCATCGAGCCATTTCTTTGCCCTCATGCACGTACTGCATTTCGGATAATATACAAATAACATGATTTTTCTCCTTCCCTGTCAGAAATAATATCTCCCTCTCCTATTGTGCAGAAACTGTAATAAGATGTCAAGCGGGATATTGCCGCCCGCCTCGGACAAAAGAGGCATTCCTGTTGACACCTGACCGCCGCCCGCAAGAGTGCGGTGCGGACAGGAACACAAAGGCAGATTCCCATCTTGTCAAATTTTTCTTTTATGTTAGAATAGAGTCGATCAAAGTTTTTGTATATTCACTTAGAGTTACAGATAAGGATCAAAGGAGGAATTTTATTATGCACTGTTTCAGAAAAGTAACTGATGACCTGTACTGGGTGGGAGCCAGCGACCGCAGGATCGAATTATTCGAGAACATCTTCCCGCTCTCTGACGGAGTTTCCTACAACTCCTACCTTCTGATGGACGAGAAAACGGTACTCTTCGACGCCGCGGACTATGCTGTGGGACGCCAGTTCCTCGAAAATGTCCAGGCTGTACTGAACGGCCGCACGCTGGATTACCTCGTTGTAAACCATATGGAGCCGGATCACTGCGCCATGATCGAAGATCTTGTTCTCCGCTATCCGGAGGTTCAGATCATCGGAAACGCAAAGACTTTCCCGATGATCGGCCAGTTCTTCAATTTTGATCTGGAGGGCAGGACGATCACAGTCAAAGAGGGGGATACTTTCTCCTCAGGAAAACACACGCTCCACTTTGTGATGGCGCCGATGGTACACTGGCCGGAAGCCATGATGACCTACGACGAGACTGACAAGGTGCTCTTCTCCGCAGACGCTTTCGGAACCTTCAAAGCGCTGAACGGAAATATTTTCAACGATGAAGTTGATTTTGACAGAGACTGGCTCGATGAAGCCCGCCGTTATTATACAAATATCGTGGGAAAATACGGCATGCAGGTCCAGAATGTCCTGAAGAAGGCTGCCTCTCTGGATATCCGGATGCTCTGCCCGCTGCACGGTCCCGTCTGGAGGACAGATCTTGATTACATCATCGGAAAATATGACACATGGAGCAGATACGAGCCGGAAGAAAAGGGTGTCATGATCGCCTATGCGAGCATGTACGGAAACACGGAGAACATGGCGGACGTCCTCGCCGCGATGCTGGCAGAGGAAGGCGTAAAAGATATCAGGATGCACAACATCTCCAAGACGCATGTTTCCGAACTGATCGCGGACAGCTTCAAGTACAGCCATATCGTCCTCGCAGCGCCGACCTACAATAACGGCATCTACCCTCTGATGGACAATTATCTGGAAGACATGAAGGCTCTCGCGCTCCAGAACCGCACTGTCGCAGTCCTCGGGAACGGAACCTGGGCGCCTCAGTCCGCCAAGCTGATGACCGCCAAGATCGGAGAAATGAAGAACATGACTCTGCTGGATACCAGCGTGACAGTGAAGTCGTCCCTGAAGGACGTACGGCTTGAAGAGTTAAAAACTCTCAGCAGACAAATCGCAGAAGAAGTGTTATAATAGTAAATGCTTTACATTTTATTCTGTTTACGAAGGAGGAGTTCCTATGAAATTAGTTATCACTATGAGCCGTCGTTTCGGAACGGGAGCAAGCATCATTGCCGGAGAGCTCTCTGAAAGACTGGGTATTCCCGTGTATGACAAAGCTTATATCGAGGAAAAACTCAACGACCACATGTATGAAAGCGAAGCAGAAGCGATACGGAAACTTGCGGAAAAGCCATGCATCATCCTCGGACGCTGCGCTTCTGATATCCTGAAGGACCGCATGAACGTCCTGAATATCTTTGTATGCGCCGACAAGGAGGACCGCATTCACAGGATCATGGGGAAAGACGGTCTGAGCTACGAGGATGCAAAGGAAAAAGTTGAGAAAACTGATGAAGAGAGAGCTTCCTACTATTATGAACATACGGGGAAGACGTGGGGTGATGTGAATGATTACCACATGATCCTCGACACCTCCGAGCTCGGAGTTGAGAACTGTGCTGATATCCTGATGCACTACTTCGAGAAACTGGAATACATTTAAGATGATCAAAAGAACCGATGCGGAAGGCATATCTTTCCGCACCGGTTCTTTTTCTGCAGATTGGAAGTACAAAAGCGCCGGGGGATCCCCGGCGCTCTTCTATTCTGCCTTTATCTGCTCTATTCTGCGCTGTCGGCAGTTCCGTCATCCGTGCTGCCGCTTTCATCTGCTGTGCCGCTGTCCGCTGCATCAGTATTCTCATCTGTAGTGCCTGAACTTTCGTCTGTCGTATCTGTTCCTGAATCCTCCGCTTCGGTATCCTCCTCCGGTGTCACGATCGTGACGCCCTGATCGATAAAGTCAACCCTGTTCCAGACTCTGTCATTCACTTCGATATCGATCGCATCCTTCCACTCCTGCAGAAGAGAATCGTACTGATCCTGCCTGCGCTGTTCCACGATCGTCTCTTTCTCAGCGTCAGTAGCTTCCCTGTCGAGAAGGCTTGTCAGCTCTCCGACATAAATTCCGCTGTCCGTCTCAACCAGTTCTGTCACATCGCCTTCATTTGCCAGCGCGTCAGCCGCTGCGATCAGGTCTTCATTCGGGCTTGTACTCTCTGAATCAAAGGTTGCGGTCTGCGCCTCAACGCCAAGCTCTTCCGCTACCGCTGCAAAGTCCTCGCCGGCTCTCACTCTGTCCACAAGTCCCTGGGCTGTTGTCTTGAGCGTTTCCTTCTCATCGTCTGTCAGCTCGGTTGAATTTCCTGAATCATCTGTCGTCGTATAGGAAAAGAGCGCATACTGCATACTCTTCTGAGCGGCCTCCTCGTCGGAGACCTCCTCATCTACGCCTTCCTTCATGGCACTGTCCATCTTGTTCTGGATCGTGACAAGTTCAAGAACCTTTTCAATATCCTTCTTGTAGCCGGATACGGCTTCCTTCGCCTGATCGGTATTGTCTGCGTCAAACTGATCCGCGGCATCGGAAATCGCATTCTCTTCGTCTTCTGTCAGCGCAACATCATAATCCGCCGCATGCTGTGAGAGCACATACATATCCTCAAGGCTCCCCATAATGCTGTCCTTCGTCTGCTCTTCAAATGTGGTATCCTCGTCGTACTCCTGCGCCCACATATCTTCCGCTGTCATCCCCATCATGGATGCATAGTAAGTCTCATACTCTCCCTGGGTAAGTCTGGCGTAGAAATTGGCAACTCCCAGCGTGATCTCCTCATCTCCCACTGTAGCCACGACTGCCTCTGTATCGATAGAGCCGCTGCAGCCCGTCACGGACGCCGCTGCCAGAACACCCGCAGCCGTGACAGCTGCCGCTCTTTTTCCTAATCGCATCATAATATCCTCCTAAGTACACATATTTGAGCATGCTGTCAGAATGCTCACAACATTCTCGAATATTATACTCCGTTTTGGGCATTCTAACAAGTGGAAATCACAAAATATACATATCCGAAAATTTATATTCTGCTGTAAGCTTTTAGTGATCCATCCGCAGACTGCGGATATCCTCCAGGATCTTCCTCAGCAGCTGGAGCACGTCCTGTCCCGTCTCTTTTCCGCTCCTCCCCCGCTTCTGATACAGAAAATACGGCGGTTCTTCCGCACGGAAGACGAGCGAGTTCCTGTAGGACTTAAGAAGAGGCGGAATCTTCTGCGGATCGATCTTCGCCTTCTCATACATAGTAAACTTATAGTCCTGCCCTTTCTGTTCCACTGCCGTCACATAGGCGGAATGAGCCAGGCCTTTCAGTGCCGCGATATGAAGGAGCTGCTGAACCTTCTTCGGAATATCGCCGAAGCGGTCGATCAGTTCCTCTGTCATATCGTCCATCTCTTCCTCTGTCTCGATGGCGGCGATCCGCCTGTACACATCCAGCTTCTGATACTCGTTTTTAATATAAGACTCCGGAATATATGCATCGATGTTGATATCGATGGTGGTGCTGTAGTTCTCCTCCCCGCCGGTCCCTTTCAGCTGGAGGACCGCCTCGTTGAGCATCTTGCAGTAGAGATCATATCCCACTGCTTCCATATGCCCGCTCTGTGCTTCTCCAAGAAGATTCCCTGCTCCCCTGATCTCAAGATCCCGCATGGCAATCTTGATCCCAGAGCCCAGATCCGTGAACTCACGGATGGCGGCAAGACGCTTCTCTGCCACCTCTTTTAAGAGCTTATCCCTTCGGTAGAGAAGGAATGCATAGGCCATCCTGTTGGAGCGCCCCACTCTTCCTCTCAGCTGATAAAGCTGGGAGAGGCCGAACCGGTCTGCGTCCTGAATGATCATGGTGTTCGCATTGGGAATATCCAGCCCGGTCTCAATGATCGTGGTGGACACCAGCACATCGATGTCCCCGTTGATGAAATCGTACATGATATCCTCCAGCTCCCGTTCCTTCATCTGCCCGTGGGCAAAAGAGACGTT
>ERZ1643249.2006-NODE-2006-length-19635-cov-4.976864_pt1 | contig 19635 bp, 18 predicted proteins | sample MGYA00579263_ERZ1643249 | MGnify/ENA primary metagenome ERZ1643249 (study PRJEB29033, sample SAMEA4952264) | chicken gut metagenome | biome: Broiler Chicken; feature: Gastrointestinal Tract; material: Caecum | place: Ireland | collected 2018 | study: Broiler... | reverse complement strand
ATAGTTTGTGTGTAAGAACAAAGGTAGGAAAAGTATACCCTTTAAAGTATTTAAGTAGTGGAGAAAAATCTATACTATATTTTTTAATAGGTGTATTACTTTTAGACCAAAAGGATTACTATTTTATTGATGAACCAGAAAACAATCTTAATCCCGCAATTGTTTCTCTCCTTTGGAATTTTATTGAAAGAAATAGACCTAATTCCATTTTTGTATATTTGACGCATGATAGCAATTTTGTTGCCTCACGTATTAATTCTAGAGTTTATTGGATTGAACAATATGATGGAGAAAAATGGAGATGGAAAGAACTAGAAGAGAGTGATGAATTACCACAAAAACTACTTATTGAACTAGTTGGTAATAGAGCTCCTGTTTTGTTTTGTGAGTCACATGATGATTCAAAGTACGATGCTAAACTTTTTAGAATTTTGTTTCCAGAATATAAAATAATTTCTGTATCCGGTTGTGATAAGGTTTGCAGTTTGACTAAAGCTTACAAGAATCTACATTTACCAAATATTGCTTATGGAATAATAGACTGTGACTATAAAGATGAGAAATGGCTAACTGAATTAGAAAAAGATAATATTTATCACATCCCATTTCATGAAATAGAAAACTTTTTGTGTTGTGAGCAATTTATTAAATTAGTAATAAATAAACATTTTTCATCAGCAGAAGATAGAATTAATAAGTTTAATAGTATAATGGAAAAAGTTACTGAAATTTTTATTAATAATAGAGAAAAATTTGCAAGCCATTATGTCGCATTTGAATTGAGAGATAAGTTTAATTACAGAGGTAAAATTAATTGCTTGAATAATTTACAAGAGCTTAAGAAATTGTATAACGATGAAAAAATGACAAACGAGCAAATTGAAGAAATTTACAATAAATTTATAAAATTACATCAACAAATTATTGAAAATAATAATTATAATCAGTATCTGCGATTTTTGGATTGTAAAGGAATAATAATTGAGGTAGAACGCATATTGAGATTAGATGATAATTTTAGTTATGAAATAGAAATATTTGATTTATTAAAATCTCAAGAAGGTGATGCTATTATAAATGAATTTAGAAATCAAATAATTAAAGAGAATTAAATAATGGCATTTAAACGTGTGCTTGTCTTGATACAAGCACACTTCTAAATAAAACTTGCTGAACCCAAACTGCTTGAATGGAAAATAACATGAGCAAAAAAGGCGTCCACATGCTAAAGCAATTGTGGGTACGCCTTCTTTTTTTGCTCATGTATGTATTTTCACTGGAACATTCAAGCAGCAAGTTTGAATACAAATCCTAACAAACTACCCAAACATTATACTTTTGTTTGCATTAAGTTTGGGTAAAGTATATGTTTGTTTGGATTTTGTATAGGTAAAGTATAGGTTTACTTTCTTGTTTTTTCAAAATTTTCGTGATACTCTCAAAGTGCCTTTAGTTGAAAGTCGACTAACTAAAAGCTAAGTCATATCAAATGAAATCAAAAATAAGTCATATAAACATCAAGAAGATGTCAAGTTATGTCATTCACTTTTTGAGTTTCAAATGGTATTACTAAATTGTGTTTTTAATTGGTGCACAAGTTAGAAACACAAAAACAACTGAATTAAAAGGACAACGCAAATGTTGAACAATTAGAAAGATTACAGATGTATAGTTTAGATAAGAATAAGTTAGTTAGGTTTTAAGTAACCATTAAAAATAAAAAAAGTACCGACCTTAGCCTTAAGGGAAAATATAAGGCAGTAAACATTTTGGCGTAGAAAAACAATCTTTTTCTATGTCTTTTTTAATTCCAAAAATTTAAAAAAGGAGTTAAAAAAATGCAAAAAACAACTAACGAAATCAAAAATGTGCTAGATTTATCGCTTATCGACCATGAGTTTATTGTTGCCATGCTTAATTTAATCCTTGAAGAAAAGGAGAAACAAAATGGACTATCAAGAAACTAAAGTATATTTCGATGGTAGTCATTACATTGGCATACCAAAAACAACTCAAAGTTGGAAAAAGAAAAAGCATAAATCAGTAAAACCTACTGAAACAGAATCGAAAGTTAAAGAAATGTTAAATGAATGTACTGATGAAACCAAACAGGAAAAGAAAGAACGAATTGTAAATGAACTAAACGAAAAAGTAAAAGATATTGAAAAAACTAAAGAAATCGTAAACAAAGTAATTGAAAAAGAAAAACGAAACAGAATTGTAAGACTTACAAGATTATTCCGAAAAGCCAATTTACAACAATGGAACTACTTCTGCACTTTCACTTATGATTCTTCAAAACTCACTGAAGAAGAATTTAGAGTTAAATTTCTAAATTGCTTAAGACACCTTTCCACTCGTAAAGGTTGGAAATATATAGGAGTCTTTGAACGAAGCCCTGAACAAAAAAGATTACATTTTCATGGAATATTTGTAATAGCCGAAATGGTTGGCGAAATTATAGAAACTAGAGATTATTCAACCAAAACTCATCAAATGCAAATTACACACCAAAACATATTCTTTTTGGAGAGATTTGGAAGAAATGACTTTAGCAAAATAGAAAATGCTAATCATACCCAAGAAGCCATTATGTATATGCTTAAATATATACGAAAAACTGGTGAAAAAGTAATCTATTCAAAACACTTACAGATGTTTTTCATAACAGATATACTCGAAGATGATGTTGTTTGCACTATCGGACAAGAAGATAGAAAGATACTGCTATTTGACAACTTTAGATGTTTGAACTTTTCTACTGGAGAGGTTTTAGGAACTGTTAGCAAAGAGTTAATAGATAAGCTACCAAAGGGTTATTAATCTTTCGCCCGCGAATTGTGCACAAAAAGTCTTAGTTGTCAAGGGTAAATTGTATTGCTTTTCGCAACCCTTGACCACTAAAAGAAAGATTATAACACTGAAAAATAATTATCCCTTTTTGTTCTTTCGCTGGGTATCGAAAGATAAATAAAAAAATACAAAAGGAGATAAAACCAAATGAAAACAGCAGTAATATATGCTAGATATTCCAGTACAAACCAAACTGAACAAAGTATTGAAGGTCAAGTACATGTATGTCAAGACTTTGCAAAACGCAACAACATCATCATCGTTGATTCATATATCGACAGAGCAATAAGTGGAACAACAGATGAAAGAGATTCATTCCAAAGAATGTTAAAAGATAGCAACAACAAAAAATGGAGCTATGTTTTGGTGTATAAATTAGACAGATTTGCAAGAAACAAATATGAAGCTGCAATACACAGAAAACACTTAAAAGATAATGGAATAAAACTTTTGTCCGCTATGGAAAATATTCCAGAAACACCTGAAGGAGTTTTGCTTGAATCATTACTCGAAGGAATGAATCAATACTTTAGTGAAGAACTTGCTCAAAAAGTAAGTCGTGGACTTCACGAATCAAGGATGAAAGGACATGTTATAGGAGATGTATCTTTCGGCTATATAAAGGAGAATAAAATGTTAAAGATAAATGAAGAAGAAGCAATAATTTTAAAAAGAATATTTGAAGATTATGCTAGTGGAAAAACAATATTGCAAATATCAAGAGATTTTGAAAAAGAAAATATAACAAGAAATGGACATAAGTTTATACCACAAACAATAAGAGATATGCTCAAAAGAAAACTATATACTGGCGAATATTCAGTTAATGGCAAAGTATATGATAAAATTTACCCACAAATAATAACTAAAGAACTATTTGATAAAGTACAAAAAAGAATGAATTTATCTAGATATGGTTGCAGAAAAGATAATCACGAAATCTTTAGAATTAAAGACAAACTATATTGTGGTCATTGTAATAGAAAAATGTATCCATTTTCAACAAAATCTAGAAATGGAAACTATTTAAGATATTACAAATGTATTTCAACAAAGAAAGATGACAACTGCTTAACAAGAATTACTGAAAAGAACTTTATAGAAGGTGTTGTAGATAAATTCTTTAAACAACAATTCACAATTCAAAAGAATCTAGACACAATAACCGATTTAATCTATGAAGAAAACAAGAAACGAACAAAGAACAACAATTCACTTATAAGCATTAAATCTGACTTGCAAAGAGTAAATACAGCTATTTCAAATATAATGTCTGCAATAGAAAAAGGAATAATCACTGAAACAACAAAATCTAGATTGGAAGAACTTGAAACACAAAGAAAAGGTTTAAGCGAAAAATTGATAATTGAAGAATCTAAAGTTAGCTATGAATTAACAAGAGAAGATATACAAAATTTCTTTAAATTAACAATGAAAGAATGTCCTGACAAAGCAATAGATTTATTTCTAAAGTTTGTTAAAGTATATGAAGATAAAATAGAAATTGGACTTAACTATTCAATAAACCAAAGCAATACCGAATATGTACCAATTAAAAGTTATGCATTTACTGAAACACTTGAAATAACTAGAACTTTCAAAGGTGGAACAACTAGAACAAAAACTTTAACTTATGATGTCTATTCAGTAATCTAGGCAAAGAAAAAAGAGCATATTCAAATATATGCTCTTTATCTTTTAGTCTAAAAACTGCAAGTTTCAATTTTCTATGACTAATGTCACTTTTTTATTTTTTATTTATTTTTGTTGTTGTCGTTTGACTGGCAGAAGAGGTATTTGGCTTTATTGTTTGGTTTGGTTTATTAGTAGAAGTTTGTGTTTGAGGTATAGACTGAGATGGGTTGGTGGTTTGAGTATTAGAATTTGGTTGAATATTAGCTGTCGTGTTTGTTTGGGCAGGTCTAACATTCTGAGTAGGTTGGGCAGTATAACCTGGTTGATAAGGATTGTTTTGATTTGTCATATTTGAATTTAAATTATTGTTTGTATTGCCATTATTTGTGCCATTAATAGATTTTGCTCTTAACACTGTTTCATTGGCTCCTGTGCCAGTTTCATTTTGTTTAATAATACGATTTACTGCATTCGCTTTTTTTACATTTAATCCAATGTCTTTTCTACATGAAATTTTGAAATTTGCAATTCGAGTATCACTAACTTGTTCATTGTTATCAATAGCTATATTATAAAATTCGTCTGCTATACGAACATCACTGATTACACATAGCAATTCATTATAGCATTTTTTTGCTCTCATTTTGAATTCATTATTCAAAGTGATTTGCTCACCCTTTTCTTGAATTTCATCTACCAATTTGAAAGCATCTTCGATGGCAGATTTTTTCAACTCAAAATTTCTATCAAATAAAATGACATCTTTATCTAAAATGTCTAAAATATTTTTTCTAGTTAAAAACAAAATTATAACTGCAAAAATTGATATAAATAATCCTGCAACTCCACCCCACATCGCAATGGTTGTCCACATATTTACCCCCTAAATTTAATAGTATTATACCAAATTAATTTAAATTTAACAAATATTTATTTATATTTTAAAACAATTATTAAAATAAATATTAAAAAATTTATAAAAAATCGTAATATTTCTTGTATATTACTATTTTTATAATTTGTAATTAATTAAATAATTTATTATCATAAAGAGAATAAAAAATCATTGCAACTAATATTTATTAAATTTAATTGTTGAATATTATTTAATAAAGTGTAGTTGTATTTTATTTTATTTTTTAAAATGTTGAATATTATTTAATAAATTGTAGTTGTGTTTTTTAATTTTTTAAAATAAAAAAACGGCAAAAGCCGTTTTAATTATTTTTTCAACAATTGTTTGAAAGAAGCGCTAAGTTTAATTGTAGGTACTTTGCAAGCTGCAACTTTAACTTTCTCCCCAGTAAATGGATTGAGTTTAACACCAGCTTTTTTTGCTTTAATGCCGATATTAAAATATCCAATGAAATGCATTTCTTTACCAGCTTTAAGATTTTCTTTAATCTTTTCGCCTGCTGTATTCATGATTGTTTTGATTTGGGTCTGAGTAAAACCGGTCGCTTCTGCTACCTGTTTAATGAATTCCCCTGCGCTAATTGTATTCATATTTTTCTCCTTTTTATCCGTTGAAACATTCAACTTATAAAAATGCTATCAAATAAAAAATAAAAAATCAACTATTTTTAAGGTGTTTTTCGAAATTTTTATAGGGCTATTATTTATACTTTTATTGCAATTTTTTTGATTTTATGTTATTATATTATCTATACTAAGTAATAATATTAAGAGGTTTGATATGTTAGACATTAGAAATATTGCAATAATTGCACACGTAGACCATGGAAAAACAAGTTTGGTAAATGCACTTTTGAAACAAGGTGGTATTTTTCGTGATAATCAGGAAGTTCAAGATAGAGTAATGGACAGCAATGCACTAGAAAGAGAAAGGGGTATTACTATTCTGTCAAAAAATTGTTCAACGAGTACTTAAAATGGTAGATGGTGTTTTGTTAGTTGTTGATGCTTTTGAAGGGCCTATGCCACAGACGAGATTTGTGTTAGAAAAGGCGTTGGCTCTTAATTTAAAAGTAATTATAGTTATTAACAAAATTGACAGACCAGATGCTCGACTAGATGTAGTTGCAGATGAAGTGTTGGAGTTGATGCTTGACCTCAATGCTAGTGATGAACAATTAGATAGTCCAATAATCTATTGTTCTGCACGTAATGGAGTGGCAACCACTGATTATAGAAAGCCAGGGACAGATATGAAACCGCTTTTTGAAGCTATTGTAAATCATATTGACGCACCTGGTATGGATGTTGATGCACCTTTCCAGATGTTGATATCATCTACTGAGCAAAACGATTATCTTGGAAAACTTGCGGTTGGTAAAATCGAAACAGGGAAAATCAAATTAAACCAAACTTTGTATATTTCAAATTATTTTGATGAAAACAAACACTACTCAGGTAAAGTAGTCAATATTTTCAATTTTAATGGGTTAAAACGAGACCCAATTGAGGTTGGTACAGCGGGAGATATAATTTGTATTGCCGGCATTCCTGATATAACTATTGGAGATACTGCCAGTGAGAATGCAGATATGAAACCTATTCCTTTTGTAAAGATTAGCGAACCAAGTGTAGAAATGACTTTTATGGTCAATGATAGTCCGTTTGCAGGGAAAGAAGGGAAGTTTGTGACCAGTAGACATCTAAAAGATAGATTATATAAGGAAGCCGTTAAAGACTTATCTTTGCAAGTCGAAGATGGCATCACTGCTGACCAATTCAAAGTGAGAGGTCGAGGGGAAATGCATTTATCAATATTGATTGAAAACATGCGTAGAGATGGTTATGAATTTCAAGTTAGCAGGCCACGTGCATTATTTAAAACAATTGATGGAATAAAATATGAACCTATTGATAAGGTCGTTTTAGACGTGCCAGAAGATGCGGTTGGAACAGTTATGCAATCTATGGGTGTTAAGAAGGGTGAGTTGCTAGACATGTCACCTATTGGTAGCAGAATGCGTTTGCAGTTTTTGGTGCCAAGTCGTGGATTATTTGGTTATAAATCACAGATGCTTACCGACACACGAGGTGAAGGGGTTATGTCATCTGTATTCTATGACTATGAACCATATAAGGGAGAGATTGAGGGAAGGAATTTTGGTTCACTTATCTCATACGAAACAGGAGAGGCTGTCACTTATGGACTTTTTAATGCACAAGGTAGAGGGCGATTACTAGTTAGACCTGGTGAAAAAGTCTATATGGGGCAAGTCGTTGGCTCAAATCCTAAGGGTGATGACATTGTGGTCAACGTATGTAAGAAAAAACAATTGACAAACACTCGCAGCAGTTCAAGTGATGAAGCACTTAAACTAATTCCTATTCAAGAGTTGTCACTAGAAGGTGCGATTGAATTTATAGCAGATGATGAATTGGTAGAGGTGACACCTGAATCTATTAGAATTAGAAAGGCAATTTTGGACCATCAACTTCGTGCAAAATCTAAAAAACCAATCGTGGAGGGATAATGCAAAATCGCAATGAAATGTATGAAAATGGTATGAAAGTAGCGAAACGAATTGCTATAACAATGCTTTGTTGTGTGCCATTTTTGATTATATTTGCTTATTTAACTAGAAATGTTATAACTTCAAATGGTTTACAAATTTTATGTTTTGTGTTGATAATGGGTGTTGTGGTATTAATTGAAGAATTGATAGCAAGACGAAAAAAGAAAAATAAGGTAGAAGTTGAAGATAAAAAAGATGTCTTTAAGTAAATTAAATTCTAAAAGACGATTAAAAAAGGAGAAATTATGGATAAAAAACCAAAGATTTTACCTAACGATTTGGAAGCGGAGCAAAGTTTGCTAGGTTGTTTGTTTCTTTCAATTGACGCATGTGCTGATGTCTTTCCAAGCATCAACGCAAAAGATTTTTATTCAAATGCACATCAAAAAATTTATCAAGCGATGTTAGACAATTATTATAAAGATGTAGCGATTGACTATATTACTGTCAGCAAAGTGCTTGAAACAAAAGGCGAACTCGAAGAAGTGGGTGGTTTAGGTTATATTACTGATTTGACGAATTTTGTGCCAAGTGCGGCAAATTACAAGTATTACATGGACATTGTTAGGAATGATAGTACTTTGCGTCAAATTATAGAAGCATCACAACAGACAATCAATGAAGCATTTGAATTGGGTTCTGCAAAAGAGGTGTTGGAGAGAGCGGAAAAGTATATTTTTGATATTGCACAAACCAGAAGAACAAATGACCTTGAACATATTAAAAAGGGGGTCAACGAAGCGATTGACCTTATGGAAAAGATTTCAATTGACCCTAATGCAAATATGGGGGTTAAGACAGGATTTCCTACCCTTGACAAGATTACTAATGGCTTTAAGCCTGGTGAACTCATTATCATCGCAGCTCGACCAGGTATTGGTAAAACAACTTTGGCTGTAAATTTTGCGATTAATTCTGCTTTAAAATATAATAAATATGTTGCAATGTTTGACTTGGAGATGTCGGCGCTTCAAGTGGCACAACGTTTTATATGTTCGACTGGACGTGTGCCAATGGATTTTGTAAAAGGCGGCACAAAAGACAACAATGTCTGGGCAACTTTGTTTGAAACTAAGAAAATTCTTGAAAATTCAAATATCTATATAGACGATACAACGACTATTACACCAGCAGAAATATTATCAAAATGTAGAAGATTGAAGGCTCAATCAGGACTAGATATGGTAATAATCGACTATTTACAGTTGATGAAAAGTGAGAGAGCAAACAAAGACGGCAATCGTCAGCAAGAAGTAGCAGAATTGACACGTAGCATAAAATTGGCGGCACGAGAATTAGGCGTTCCGATTCTACTTTTATCACAGCTCAATCGTGAGAGCGAAAAGCGTGCGGACAAGACTCCACAATTAAGTGACCTAAGAGAATCGGGAAGTATCGAGCAAGATGCGGATATTGTTATGTTCATATCTGATGTTGCTAGCGAAAATGCAAGTGATAGTTCTGATGATGCACTAGACTATTCCTTAGTGATTGCAAAACATAGAAATGGTATGCGAGGCACAATTCCAATCAAGTGGAAGAGTGAATTTACTCAATTCTACGAGCCTGGTAAGGATAATTTATATACAAAAAACACGAGCAAAGTGCAGAAAGAAAAAGATGTCGTGCTGACTCCAATGGAAAATAGTGAAATAGAAGATATATTCAAAGATGAATAGAAGGAGAGAATATGTTGATTGATGAGATTAAAAAGGATAATGTTCAAGCAATGAAAGACCACGACAGTGTGGCACGTGCAATTTTCGGCGTGGTGATGAATAAGGTGCTATTAAATAGCATTGAACTGAAAAAGGACGGAAAAGAGCAAGCGGATAGTGATGTCGTTCAAATCATTCAAAAGACGATAAAAGAACTAACAGAGGAAAGAGAAAGTTATCTTAAAGTTAAAAATGAAACTGAGGCTGGAAATATCGCTAAGCAGATTGAAATAATTTCAAAGTATCTTCCAAAGATGATGACGGAAGAGGAAATTAAGACAGTCATTAATTCACTAGAAGACAAGTCAATTCCGTCAGTGATGAAACACTTCAAAGCAAATTATGCTGGGAAAGCGGATATGAGTTTAGTGAGCAAAATTGCCAGGGGATAATTATGCGAGCAGTAATTCAGCGTGTGAAATATGCTAAACTTTCTGTAGATGACAAACTAGTGAGTGAGATTGGTCCAGGCTTAATGGTTATGTTGGGCGTGACAAAGACAGATGATATCAATAATGTGACACGCATGGCAAAGAAAATTTCAACTATTCGTCTATTTGCTCGAAATGATAAACTTAATGATAGTGTACTTGATTTAAATTATTCGGTGTTGCTGATATCTAATTTTACACTATGCACAAGTGAAAACAGTGGAGCACGACCAGACTTTTCTTTATCCGCAGACAAAGAAAAAGCAGAAAATCTTTATCTGGCAGTTGCGAATGAGTTGAAAAATTTGGGAGTTGATACAAAGTTAGGTCAGTTTGGTGGAGATATGCAAATAGATTGCCACCTTGATGGTCCGGTCACAATATATAAAGAGATTTAAAAGCAAAAGGGAAAATTCATTATGTCTAATAATTTAATTGTTATGCTGTCGAACAAATTGAAAGAATCAAAGCAAATGTCTAGAACATCAAAATCAATACAAAATCAAACCGCAGGAAGTTATACAATTACACAATTGAGTAATGAACAATATTTTCAAATTGTGGCACTATATGAATTTTTGAAAGACAATGAAGATTTATCAAATGAAGAAGTAAAAGCAATGTTAAAATCGAGATTGAAATTTTCATTTTTAAGGAAATTGGATAAAAAAATTCCTAATATGATAGAAGAACTTAGAGAGCATGGACCGAAATATGTGTCAATAATGTATGATAAAATCAATCAAGACAAGCAAGCAGATAAGGTATTGAAAGTTAGATTACCATAGGAGAAAGATATGGAAAAATTGGTCGATACGTCAAAATTAATTCACGATAAAATCATTCGTGTGATGACGAAAAAGTTGAATAGGGACGAATTTAAAAAAGTGATTGATGCAGGGAGCGGAAAGATTAGTGCGAGCATTACATTGAAATATTTCCCACGAGCAAAAGTTGATGCAGTGATTTTTCCGGGAGATAATAGGAAGAAAAATCCACTTGAAAATGCAATTGGTAGCGACAGACTTGAGATTATGGAAGCAGACATTTGCACCACAACTTTTAGGAAACAATATGATTTTTGTCTAGTCCATTGCTCGCTAGGCGAAGCACTCAGATGGGGCAATTCGTTTGAAAATATGTTCCATCACATTATGGACATAAAGGCAGATTATTTCCTCATTATCGACATATTTGAAGACCCATGCGTGCATTTTAGATATATCGAGCAGTATTTGAAAGAAAAAGGATTCAAAATCGTTAAGAAAAAGAAATTCAAAAATCCAATCCCAGAGCATTATCCAAAGGTGAAATTTGATAAATACAAACTTGAATTCGATAGCCGCCACTATAGCGCATATTTGGTGAAAAATTCTAAATAAAATAAAACATTAAAATTTTAAAATTAAGGAGAAAATATGAAGAACACATTTTATATCACAACACCTATTTATTATCCTAGCAACAAGATGACGTTAGGAAATTGCTATACTACAATTCTTTGTGATAGTATAGCTCGTTTTAATCGAATGATGGGAAAAGATGTGTTTTATCTAACTGGAACAGACGAACATGGTCAGAAGATTGAAAAGATAGCGAGAGAAAAAAATCTCAGTGAAATAGAATATTTGAATGAGATTGTCTCTGACACACGTGCTCTTTGGGATACGCTAGATATTTCGTACGACAAATTTATTCGAACTACTGATTCTAGTCACGTCGAGACAGTGCAAAAGATATTCAAAAAGTTGTACGAAAAGGGTGATATTTACAAATCATCATACAAAGGACTATATTGTACTCCGTGTGAATCATTTTGGACAGAAGAACAATTAGTTGACGGCAAATGTCCAGATTGTGGTAGACCGGTTGAGCCAATGGAAGAAGAGGCGTATTTTTTCCGTCTTAGCAAGTATCAGGATAGAATTGAAAAATTGCTGACCGAGACTGATTTCTTGCGTCCGCATACTCGTGTGAATGAAATGATAAACAATTTCATAAAGCCTGGATTAAAAGATTTGTGCGTCAGCAGAACCAGTGTAAAATGGGGAGTACCAGTTGATTTTGACCCAAAACATACCGTATATGTTTGGATAGATGCGTTGCCAAACTACATTAGCGCATTGGGATATCTTCAAAAAGATGATTCCCTATTTAAAAAGTTTTGGCCGTGCGATGTTCACGTGGTGGGGAAAGAGATTGTTCGCTTCCATTCGATTATTTGGCCAGCAATTTTGATGGCACTTGACCTACCTTTGCCAAAACAAGTCTATGGGCACGGTTGGCTGTTGTTTGATGGAGGAAAATTATCCAAGTCAAAGGCCAATTCAGGAAGTGTGATTGACCCACGTATTTTATCTGATAGATATGGCATTGATGCTATTAGAATGTTTTTAATCAAAGAAGTGATTTTTGGGCAGGATGGACCATATACGCAAGAATTATTTTTGAATTCATACAACACCAATCTTGCCAACGAATATGGCAATCTTGTATCAAGAACGATTGGAATGATAGGTAAATATCTTGGCGGAACCATAAACAGAGCAACCTATTTAACTGAAAGCGATAGAGAGTTCCAGACTGAGATTTTAAACAAACGCAAACAGGTGTTTGAAATGATGGAAGATATCAATCCGACAGGTGCTTTGAATACAATTTTTGAGATGTTTTCTCGTGCCAATAAATTTATTGACGAGAATGCTCCTTGGGTGCTTGCAAAATCTGGGGATACAGAAAGGTTGAATACTGTTTTGAATGTGTTAAGTGAAACAATTATCATTACAAATACTCTGCTTTTGCCATTCTTGACTGTGAAACCAAAACTCGTTTACGCTAGTTGGGGTCTAACTATTCCAGATAGTTTTGATAGATACAGAGAATATGGATTCATTGGCGATAATACAGCGGTAGAGAAAAATGAAAATTTATATCAACGTTTGGATATCAACAAAGAGATTGAAGAATTAAACAAAATCAAAGTATAATTTTGAGATTGTAAATTTCACATTATTGAACGAATATTTTGCTATAATATTTATAAATTGATGAGTGAAAATTATTAATTAATTTGCTCAATTTTGAGCAAATTTTTTTGTTGGTTTAATCTTGATTGAAATAATTAAATTACATGGCTAAAATATGGCAAATTTCCCTATTTTTTAGGGTGTTAAACACTTGTTTTTTTGCTATAATTTTGGTAGAATATATTATATATTTATATATAATATATTTTTTTATAAAACCATATCAAACAATTGCATTTTATTTGCTATTTCTAGACTTTTGAGTGTGCTTTTATAACAATTAAATTGACATTAATAAGGAGATATTATGACAGATGATTTGAAAGTGACTGGCGAATATGGAGCGAGTGCCATTCAAGTATTAGAGGGATTGGAACCCGTAAGAAAACGCCCAGGCATGTACATTGGTTCGACCGATGAAAAAGGATTGCATCACCTAGTGACTGAGATTGTAGATAACTCGATTGATGAGGCACTTGCAGGATACTGCAATGAAATCAATGTAATAATTAATGAAGATGGTTCAGTTAGTGTGCTTGACAATGGTCGAGGCATACCTACTGGCATTCATGAAAAAGAAGGAATCAGTGCAGCAGAATTGGTACTGACAAAATTACATGCCGGCGGTAAATTTGGCGGCGGAGGGTACAAGATTTCTGGTGGTCTTCATGGAGTTGGATTGTCTGTCGTCAATGCTCTTAGTGAAACACTTATTTTGGACATATATCAAAATGGTAAACATTATCATCAAGAATATCATAGAGGAGTGCCAACTGGAAGATTGACTATTGTGGGTGATGTCCCAATAGAAAAGACTGGCACAAAGGTGACATTTAAACCAGATGATGAAATATTCCCAATTACGGAATTTAATTATGATACATTAAAAGCTAGACTTAGAGAAATCGCATTTTTAAACAAAGGTCTTAGAATTCATTTGTCTGATCTAAGAGAAGGCAAAGAGCAAGAAAACTTATATCAATTCATGGGAGGCATTCAAGAATTTGTTGCTGACCTTACTGAAAACAAAACTTGCGTTTTTCCAGAACCTATATATGTGGACAAAACATATAAATACAAGCGAAAAGATGAAAATGGGAAAAGTGTAGATGCTACATGTGAGATTGAATTTAGTTTTCAATATACTGATACTTACACTGAAAATATACACAGCTATTGCAATAACATTAATACCGAAGAAGGCGGAAAACATGTTGACGGATTTAAAAATAGTCTGATGAAAATAATTAATGATTATGCAATAAAAAATAAAATTATTAAGGATAATAAAAAGTTAAGCGGAGAAGATACTCGTGAAGGAATTGTCGCTGTAATTTCAGTCAAAGTGGAAGAACCACAATTTGAAGGGCAAACTAAAACCAAATTGGGTACAGATGAAATTAAAACCTTTACTTCAAAGGCTATGGAAGAAACATTCAAAGATTATCTTGAAGAACACCCAAAAGAGAGTAAAGATTTGATTAACAAATGTATGATGTCTCAGCGAGCAAGAGAAGCTGCAAGAAATGCACGTGAGGAGACTAGAAGAAAGAGTGCACTTGAATCTACAAATTTGCCAGGGAAGTTGGCAGATTGTAGTTCAAAAAATGCTAGTGAATGTGAAATATTTATTGTTGAGGGTGATTCAGCTGGTGGTACAGCAAAATCAGGCAGGGACAGACGATATCAAGCAATTTTACCTCTTCGTGGAAAGATTTTGAATGTTGAAAAGACAAGACTGGCACATGCACTGGAAAACGCAGAAATTAATGCTATGATAACAGCATTTGGCTGTGGTATATATGAGAATTGTGACCCTAAAAAGTTGAGATATGACAAAATTATTATCATGACTGATGCAGATGTAGATGGTAGTCATATTGAAATTCTGATGTTGACATTCTTTTTCAGATATATGCGCCCATTAATTGAAGAAGGACATGTGTATGTGGCACAACCACCATTATATAAAGTGACCCACGGAAAACAGGTTTCATATTACTATACAGAGGAAGAAAAAGAAGCCGCAGTTTTAGACACTGAAAAAGGATATAATGTACAAAGATATAAAGGTCTAGGAGAAATGAATGCCGATTTACTTTGGGAGACTACTATGAACCCAGAGACTAGAACACTAAAAAAAGTGACGATGAAAGATGAAGTAAGTTGTAATGAAGTGTTTGATTTGCTAATGGGTGACCGTCCAGAAGGTAGACGTGAATTTATTGAAAATCATGCGACACTTGTGACCGACCTTGATGTCTAGGAGTAAGAGATGAAAGATAAAGAAATGTTTGAAAAAATTGATAATACTAGATATATAGATATAGATGTAGAACACGAGATGAAGGAATCATTCATCGCTTATGCTATGGCTGTAAATGTGTCACGTGCGCTTCCTGATGTGCGAGATGGATTAAAACCTGTGCATAGAAGAATATTATATTCAATGAATGAAACAGGACTAACTAGTGACAAGCCATTTAGAAAATGTGCAAAGATTGTCGGAGATGTGTTGGGTAAATATCACCCACATGGTGATAGTTCGGTTTATGATGCACTTGTGCGTCTTGCGCAAGATTTCACAATCAATGAACCTTTAATTGACCCTAATGGAAATTTTGGTAGTGTCGATGGTGACCCAGCTGCAGCATATCGTTATACCGAGGCAAGACTGAGTAAAATTGCAGGCGAATTGTTGCGAGATATTGACAAAGATACTGTGGATTTTTATCCTAACTTTGATGCGACTACCGTGCAGCCAAAAGTATTGCCAAGCCGTTTCCCTAATCTATTGGTAAATGGTAGTGATGGCATTGCTGTTGGTATGGCGACAAATATTCCACCACATAATTTGAACGAAGTAATCGACGGTGTAGTTGCGATGATTGATAATCCTAATATCACCATTGATGAGTTAATGCAATATATCCCAGCACCAGATTTTCCTACTGGTGGTGAAATACTAGGAAATAATGCAATCAAACAGGCATATAAAACTGGACGTGGTGGCGTTGTTATGCGTGCTAAAACAGATATAGAGACTTACGATAATGGAAAACGTTTTAGAATTGTTGCACACGCTATTCCATATCAAGTAAATAAAGCTAAATTGATTGCTCAAATCGCTAATTTGGCTAAGGATAAAAAGATTGATGGCATATCTGATGTTAGAGACGAATCGGATAGAGATGGTATGCGCATTGTGGTAGAAATTAAACGAGATGCTAATCCACATATTATACTCAATCAATTGTACAAACAAACTCCTTTACAAATGTCTAGTGGAATAATCTTATTGGCATTAGTTGATGGACGACCAAAAGTACTTAATTTGCAAGAAATCATTTATTATTATTTGTCTTTCCAACGAGAAGTGATTACAAGACGTACAAAATATGATTTAAAGAAAGCAGAAGAACGTGAGCATATTTTAAAAGGCTTGGTAATTGCAGTAAATAATATTGATGAAGTAATTAAAATTATTAAACAGAGTGAAGATAAAAATGACGCATTAACTAAATTGCAAACAAGATTTGAATTATCTGAGCGTCAAGCAAATGCAATACTAGAAATGAAATTGAGTAGACTGACAGGTTTAGAAGTTGAAAAATTAAATGCCGAATTAGGTGAATTAGAGATTTTAATTGTACACTTAAAAGAGATTTTAAGTGATGAAGGTAAAATTAATGAGATTATAAAAACTGAATTATTAGAGATTAAAGAAAAATATCCAACTCCTAGAAAATCAGAAATCATTATGGATTATGATGATATTGATATAGGAGATTTAATAGAGAGACATAATGTAGTTATTTCGCTCACTAGTCAAGGGTATGTCAAGAGACTTCCTGTCAGTGAATATAAGTCACAGCATCGCGGAGGTCGTGGAGTGAATGCGCATAAGACTAAGGAAGAAGATTTTGTGACAGACATGTTTGTGGTAAACAGCCATGATGACCTAATGTTTTTCAGTAATCTTGGTAAAGTTTATGTATTGCGTGCTTACAATATTCCAGAAGCTGGAAGACAAAATAAAGGTAGAGCATTGGTAAATCTATTACCACTTGAAGCCGATGAAAAAATTAATACCATTCTCAAATTTGAAAGAGATGATAGTGCATATCTCGTTTTAGCTACAAAAAAAGGTTTAATTAAAAAGACAAAACTTTCAGAATTTGACAATGTTAGAAAAAATGGAAAAATCGCTATAAAATTAAATGAAAATGATAGTTTGATTAGTGCTAAGATAATTCATCCTAATGATGAATTATTGATAGCATCTGACAATGGTAAATGTCTTCGTTTCAACGAGAAAACTATAAGGTTGGTTGGCAGAACGTCACTTGGAGTGAAGGGCATGAAGATAGAACCAGATGAGAACATCATTGATATGATTGCAATTGTTCCTGATATGGATTTATTGACAGTGACAGAAAAAGGCTATGCTAAGAGAAGTAAAATCAGTGATTATAGATTGCAAGGAAGAAGGGGCAAGGGACTAAAAGCTGGTGTATTTAATGAAAAGACAGGAAAGGTCGTAGCGATGCGCCCAATAGATGAAAATAAGGATATCTTAGCAATCTCTGGCGATGGTGTGATGATTAGAACTCATGCTGATAGTATTAATCTAGTGAGCAGGACAAGTTTAGGTGTTAGATTAATGAAAGTCAGCGCCAATGACAAAGTGGTCAGTGTTGCAGTGGTAGATAGAGATAATTCAGATATTGATACGGAAGAAGTTGATGAAGAAAATGCAGAAACCATCTAATGCACAAAATCATTTGCATGCAGGACATAGACAGAGATTGAAAAATAAATTTGTAGAATATGGTTTGCGTTCTTTCAATGAGCATGAAGTGCTAGAATTGATGCTGACATATTCTATTCCTTATAAAGATACAAATGCATTGGCACATAAACTTCTTGATATGTATGGTTCAATATATGATGTATGTAATGCAAAATTTGAAGACTTGATTGCTAATAATGGAATAGGCAGAGAAAGTGCTATATATTTAAATTTATTGAGCCAATTTTGTGATGTTTTTTACGCAAGCAAAACAAAGGTCAATACAAAGTCATTAAATAATATTAGAGCGATTGTGGCATATTTTAGAAAGAAACACGTCGTGAAAGAAAAAGAAGAATTTTTCTGCCTATGTTTGTCTTCTAATTATGCCTTGATAAAAGAGATAAATATTGAAGGGATAGATGAGAGGAGTGTTAGTTTTGATTTTAAAACTTTGCTCGCTCAAATTACTGCCACGCATGCTAGTAGTGTTGTGTTTATTCATACTCATCCACAGGGTAAATGCGTTCCGAGTAAGGAAGATATTGAAATAACATTTAAATTGCTGATGGGTTGTAAAATATTAGGTATTGAATTAAATAATCATCTTATATTTAATGAGGAAGATTATTATTCAATGAAAAAAGAAATTGATAGCATGAATAACTCATATTACAATAAAATTGACAATATTTTTCAATTAGATTCGTCAGTTTCGGATAAAGATAATGAAAAATAGAGGATTTAGTATTTATTTGAATTTAATGGAATAAATTAATACATGGCAAAAAGCAAATATTATAAAATTATATTTTGTATAATGCTACTAGTTGTAGTCTTTTGTTTGAGTGCATGCAGTAGTGTACGTGCTATGACTGTCACAAATGAAGACGGAAGTATTGATGAGCTTGTATATGTCAGCCTAAATGAAGAAGAGATTATAAATGCAGGATATACATTAGATGAGATGAAAAATAGAATTTCAGTTTCAAGCATGAATGAAGCCCAGCAGATTGTTTATAATTTGAATCTAAAAATTAGTATAGATATTGCTACAACAAGTGACAGTGAGACAATTAGTATTTTAAATAGTTTCAAAAATGGTATTGAAGTGGTAGGAAATACATGGCAAGATGATATGTATGTAATTGGTATAAGGTTTAAAAATTCGGACATATATAGGTATTATTACAATATAACGAATAACAGTAGTTCAAAGACTTATACCGAAAAACACTTCTTTTATAATAAAATTTATTATTACGGTTTGAGCATGTATGTCAATTATTCTGATTTATATGAAAAATTAAATGCTTACTATTCCACAAATTATCCAAACTTGGTGGAAAGTGAAAATAATGAACTTTTGTATACTTACATTACTGATTTGCATAGGGAGCACAGTGATGCTGATTATATCACTGAATTAGATGGGAAATATTATCATACTTGGATAATTGATGGAAATGATTTAACACAAGAATTGGTAATTTATTATAATGTCGCAAATCGGACTAATTGCATGATTGTTTTGATTGGTGTGGGAATTTTGATTAGCGGAATATTATTGTTAATTGCATATTTTGTAAATAAAAAAACAAAGAAAAAGGAAATAAATATAAGTTTGGATTCTAAATAAAAATAAAATTTATATAAAAATTATAAAAAAATTAAAATTAATTAATAAAAAAT
>ERZ1643249.2005-NODE-2005-length-19639-cov-6.669067_pt1 | contig 19639 bp, 16 predicted proteins | sample MGYA00579263_ERZ1643249 | MGnify/ENA primary metagenome ERZ1643249 (study PRJEB29033, sample SAMEA4952264) | chicken gut metagenome | biome: Broiler Chicken; feature: Gastrointestinal Tract; material: Caecum | place: Ireland | collected 2018 | study: Broiler... | reverse complement strand
ACTTTTTTATACCACCAGAACGATTTCTTACGCGTGCGCGTCAGCGTGCCGTTGCCTGCGTCGTCACGGTCTACGTAGACAAAACCGTAGCGTTTGCTCATTTCACCCGTAGAGGCGGAAACTAAATCAATACAGCCCCAGGTGGTGTAGCCCATCAGCGGAATGCCATCTGCAATCGCTTCGCCCATTGCGCGGATATGTTCGCGTAAATAGTTGATGCGATAGTCATCGTTAATCTCGCCATTGGCAGCAAATTCATCTTTTGCGCCCAGGCCGTTTTCCACCAGAAACAGCGGCTTCTGATAACGATCGTACATCATATTCATGGTGATACGCAGACCGAGTGGATCAATTCCCCAGCCCCAGTCGCTCACCTGTAGATACGGATTACGCAGCGATTTCACCACGTTCGCCGCACTGCTGTTGTTGGCGTTCATCTCCGCCGAGGCGCAGCGCGAGGCGTAATAGCTGAAAGAGACAAAATCGACGGTGTTTTTCAGGATTTCATCATCGCCCGGTGCTTTGTTGATGGTTACCCCTTTTTCGCGGAATACGCGGGCAGAGTAAGCCGGATACGTGCCCCGCGCCTGCACATCGATAAAAAACAGGTTTTCCCGGTCTTTCTCCAGCGCCGCCCAGACATCTTCCGGCTTGCAACTGTAAGGGTAGAAGTTACCGCCCGCCAGCATACAGCCCACCTGATTTTGCGGGTTAACCTCATGGGCGATTTTGGTGGCTAGCGCACTGGCAACCAGCTGGTGATGCGCGGCCTGATATTTCACCTGATCCTGATTTTCACCTTCTTCAAACACCAGACCCGCGCCGGAGAACGGGCTATGCAACATAATGTTGATTTCATTGAAGGTTAGCCAGTATTTCACCAGACCATCAAATGCTTCAAAGCAGGTTCTGGCGTAGCGGCTGAAAAACTCCACCAGCTTGCGGTTACGCCAGGAGCCATATTCGGTGACCAGATGCATCGGCACATCGAAGTGGCACAACGTGACCAGCGGTTCGATACCGTACTTTTTACACTCTTCAAAGACAGAACGGTAAAAAGCAATGCCCTGCTGATTGGGCGTGATTTCATCGCCCTGCGGAAAGAGACGGCTCCAGGCAATTGAGGTACGGAAAACCTTGAATCCCATCTCTGCCATCAGGGCGATATCTTCTTTATAACGATGATAAAAATCCGTCGCCTCATGGCTGGGATAAAACTCGTCATCTCGCAACTGAAAACGTTTTTCCAGCCCCAGTTTCACCGCCATTCGATGCTCGCCGTGTGGGATCATATCGACAGTGGTCAGACCTTTGTCACCTTCACGGAACGCACCTTCAGACTGGTTGGCGGCAAGCGCGCCGCCCCATAAAAAACTTTCTGGAAATACTGACATTTTCATCCTCAATTAAGACTTACTTCTTTGGCGACGGTCGGTTGTACGCTCTGATACTTTCGCGCCTGGGCAGCCGCTTCCTCAACAGGAATATCCTCAAAGCCGAGCAACAGTGTGAGGATAAACGACAGCACCACCGCCAGCGCCATGACCGCGAACACCCAGACGATGCTCATTGGATTCGCCGGATCGAAGAACTGCACGCTGGTAAATAGCCCCGGCGCTGCCATTGAGTGGCTGGCAAGCCCCGCCATACCGGCAACCGCGCCGCAAATAAAACCGCTGATAAGACTGGCGATAAGCGGACGTTTCAGGCGGATCGCCACGCCATATAACGCCGGTTCGGAAATCCCCGCCATAATGGCTGATGCCGCCGCAGCCAGCGCCGTCTGGCGCAGTTCCGGGTTTTTCGTTTTCCACGCCACCGCCAGTGATGAACCGCCCAGCGACAGGTTAGCGCCGATCTCTGACGGCATGACCATCCCTTCTTTGCCGGTTTCGGCAATGGTCTGAATGATGGTTGGCGTAAAGACGCGGTGCATCCCGGTCATTACCAGCAGAGGCCACAGCGCGCCCATAATGGCGACTGAAAGCCAGCCCAGATAACCATGAATGGTGTAAACCAGCGCCGAAATGGCGCTACCGATCCAGATACCAATCGGGCCAATCAGCAGGATTGCCAGCGGTGCGGCAATCAACACAATCAGCATTGGTTTGAGGAAGTTTTTGGTCACCGCCGGTGTAATGCTGTCCACCCAGCGTTCGATATATGACAGGCACCAGGTCATCACCAGCGCCGGGATCACCGTGTAGGTATATTTCACCGCGGTGACCGGAATCAGGGCAAATTCGACATGTTCACCCTGGGCCGCTTTCGCCATCAGTTCAATAAAGCTCGGATGTACCAGCACACCTGCGATGGCAATCGCCAGCGACATATTGGTTTTAAATTTGATGGCGGCAGATGCCGCGACCATCAGCGGCAGGAAGAAGAAAGCACCGTCACCAATCACATTCAGAATGATTAAGGTCGGCGATCCTTTTGTCAGCACGCCGCTCATCTCGAGGATCATTGCCAGCAGTTTGACCATCGATCCGCCGATAATCGCCGGGATCAGCGGTGACATGGTGCCGATCAGCGCATCGAGGATCCCCGCACCAATGCGACGTAGCGTGAGTTTGGGTTTACCCACGGGCTGTGCGGGCTGCATATCTCCCGGCAGCAGGCTGACGACTTCCTGAAAGGCTTGTGAAACGGTATTGCCGATAATCACCTGACACTGGTTGTCACTACGTACCACGCCGAGCACGCCGGGGATGGTTTTTAACGTCGGGCTGTCGATAAGTGCATCATCTTTGATAACAAAGCGCAACCGCGTCATACAGTGCGTGACCGCCGAGATGTTATCAACGCCGCCCAGTGCCGCTATCACCGAGCGTGCCAGCGCCGCATAATTTTTGGCCATCGGATTTTATCCTGTTATCAGTAGGGTAGATGTAGTTGTTATCAGTCGACGTGACGGAAAAATGCCGATGCTGAAACGGAATTAAGAAACCGGTTTCACAAAATCATGAATAGTTGTCACTAAATAAGCAAGAGAGTGAATTGTTCATTTTTTATATTTGTGAAACCGGTCACCTGAATATTTTTCCCGCCGATTGTGCAAGGACAATCGGCAAACGGTGCAGTACACTGCGTTGATTGCGTGTAAAGGGATGAAAATGATGACAACGATGCTGGAAGTGGCGAAGCGCGCCGGGGTTTCAAAAGCGACCGTTTCCCGCGTGCTTTCAGGTAATGGCTACGTCAGCCAGGAGACTAAAGATCGCGTGTTTCAGGCGGTAGAAGAGAGCGGTTACCGTCCAAACTTGCTGGCGCGCAATCTGTCGGCGAAGAGTACTCAGACGCTGGGGCTGGTAGTGACCAACACGCTTTACCACGGCATTTATTTTAGTGAATTACTCTTTCATGCCGCGCGAATGGCGGAAGAGAAAGGGCGGCAGTTGCTATTGGCAGATGGTAAACACAGCGCAGAAGAAGAGCGCCAGGCGATTCAGTATCTGCTGGATCTGCGCTGCGACGCCATTATGATTTACCCGCGTTTTTTAAGCGTGGATGAGATTGATGACATCATTGACGCGCACAGTCAGCCGATAATGGTGCTTAATCGCCGCCTGCGCAAAAACAGCAGCCATAGCGTCTGGTGCGATCATAAACAGACCAGTTTTAACGCCGTGGCAGAGTTGATAAACGCCGGGCATCAGGAGATTGCTTTCCTTACCGGCTCGATGGATTCCCCCACCAGCATTGAACGTCTTGCCGGGTATAAAGACGCGCTGGCGCAGCATGGTATTGCGCTCAATGAAAAACTTATCGCTAACGGTAAATGGACGCCTGCCAGCGGGGCCGAAGGGGTAGAAATGTTGCTCGAACGTGGGGCTAAATTTAGCGCGTTAGTTGCCAGTAACGACGATATGGCGATAGGTGCGATGAAAGCGTTACACGAGCGCGGCGTAGCGGTGCCAGAGCAGGTGTCAGTTATCGGATTCGATGATATCGCTATTGCCCCCTACACCGTTCCGGCGCTCTCCAGCGTAAAAATTCCGGTGACTGAGATGATTCAGGAAATTATTGGACGGCTGATTTTTATGCTCGATGGCGGGGATTTCTCACCGCCGAAAACCTTCAGCGGAAAACTGATCCGCCGCGACTCACTCATTGCTCCTTCGCGATAAACATTGTCATCACATGTCATCGTCACTAGTGTCGATGACATCGTTTTTCCTGCATTACAGAAATTAATTTCCTTAAATAACAGTAAATTAAAAACTGGCATGATTTGTGAATGTATCGGCGCATTAACTGTCATTGCTGGAGAATTTGATGAACCGTTTCATCATTGCTGACGCGAGTAAATGTATTGGTTGCCGTACCTGTGAAGTAGCGTGCGTGGTTTCTCATCAGGAAAATCAGGACTGTGCATCGCTGACCCCGGAAACTTTTTTACCGCGTATCCATGTCATTAAAGGTGTGAACATTTCCACGGCGACAGTTTGCCGTCAGTGTGAAGATGCACCGTGCGCTAACGTCTGCCCGAATGGTGCTATCAGCCGTGATAAAGGGTTTGTTCATGTGATGCAGGAACGTTGCATTGGTTGCAAAACCTGCGTGGTGGCTTGCCCGTATGGCGCGATGGAAGTGGTGGTACGTCCGGTGATCCGCAACAGCGGCGCGGGGCTGAATGTACGGGCTGACAAAGCTGAAGCCAATAAATGCGACCTGTGCAACCATCGCGAAGACGGCCCGGCGTGTATGGCGGCTTGCCCGACCCATGCGCTGATTTGTGTCGATCGTAATAAACTTGAACAACTGAGCGCAGAAAAACGCCGCCGTACGGCGCTGATGTTCTAAAAATCTTACAGAACTGTTCTGGCATCAAAGGAATTCCCGGAAATATTCGTAGAATACGGAGCGGGCGGTATCGCCGACCTGTGACTGCCGGATGCGACGCTGTCGTGTCCGGCAGGGCGGGTTACGCAATTCATGATGGCGGGAATAACTCAATGGCAAAAAACACATCTTGCGGTGTCCAACTGCGTATTCGTGGCAAAGTGCAGGGCGTCGGTTTTCGTCCGTTTGTCTGGCAGCTGGCACAGCAATTAAATCTTCACGGCGATGTCTGTAATGACGGCGATGGCGTAGAAGTCCGGCTGCGGGAAGACCCGGAAACGTTTCTTGTTCAATTGCATCAGCACTGCCCGCCGCTGGCGCGGATTGATAGCGTCGAGCGTGAGCCGTACATCTGGTCACAACTGCCCACTGAGTTCACCATCCGCCAGAGCGCGGGAGGTGCCATGAATACGCAAATTGTCCCGGATGCCGCTACTTGCCCTGCTTGCCTTGCCGAAATGAATACCCCAGGCGAACGGCGTTATCGTTATCCGTTTATCAACTGTACCCACTGCGGCCCGCGTTTCACCATTATTCGCGCCATGCCTTACGACCGCCCGTTTACCGTGATGGCGGCGTTTCCGCTATGTCCGGCCTGTGACAAAGAGTACCGTGACCCGCTCGATCGTCGCTTCCACGCCCAGCCGGTGGCCTGCCCGGAGTGTGGCCCGCATCTTGAATGGGTAAGTCATGGTGAACATGCAGAACAAGAGGCGGCATTACAGGCGGCTATCGCACAGTTAAAAATGGGCAACATTGTCGCCATCAAAGGGATTGGCGGATTTCATCTTGCCTGCGATGCACGTAACAGTAACGCGGTGGCGACACTTCGGGCGCGCAAACATCGCCCGGCGAAACCGCTGGCGGTCATGTTGCCAGTGGCTGACGGTTTACCAGACGCTGCGCGCCAGTTGCTTACCACGCCCGCCGCGCCGATTGTGCTGGTGGATAAAAAATACGTTCCTGAGCTTTGTGATGATATCGCCCCTGACCTTAACGAAGTCGGGGTAATGTTGCCTGCGAACCCGCTCCAGCATTTGCTGTTACAGGAACTGCAATGCCCGCTGGTGATGACCTCCGGCAACCTGAGCGGTAAACCACCAGCTATCAGCAACGAACAGGCGCTGGCGGATTTGCAGGGCATTGCCGACGGATTTTTGATACATAACCGCGACATCGTGCAGCGGATGGATGATTCGGTGGTGCGCGAAAGCGGCGAAATGCTGCGCCGTTCGCGGGGGTATGTGCCGGATGCGCTGGCTTTGCCTCCGGGCTTTAAAAATGTTCCGCCTGTGCTGTGTCTCGGCGCGGATCTGAAAAATACCTTCTGCCTGGTGCGCGGTGAACAAGCGGTGTTGAGTCAGCATCTGGGCGATTTAAGTGACGATGGCATCCAGATGCAGTGGCGCGAAGCGTTACGCCTGATGCAAAACATCTACGATTTCACCCCGCAATACGTTGTGCATGACGCACATCCGGGCTATGTCTCCAGCCAGTGGGCGCGCGAAATGAATCTGCCGACGCAAACGGTGCTGCATCATCATGCCCACGCAGCGGCGTGTCTGGCAGAGCATCAGTGGCCGCTGGATGGCGGTGATGTCATTGCTTTGACGCTCGACGGTATCGGTATGGGGGAGAATGGCGCTTTGTGGGGCGGCGAGTGCCTGCGGGTGAACTATCGCGAATGTGAGCACCTGGGCGGCTTGCCTGCAGTGGCGCTTGCTGGTGGCGATTTGGCGGCGAAGCAGCCGTGGCGAAACCTGCTGGCGCAGTGCCTGCGCTTTGTGCCGGAGTGGCAGAATTACCCTGAAACAGCAAGTGTGCAACAGCAAAACTGGAGCGTGCTGGCGCGGGCCATTGAGCGTGGAATTAACGCGCCGCTGGCGTCATCGTGTGGGCGGTTGTTCGATGCAGTGGCGGCGGCACTGGGCTGTGCGCCAGCCACGTTAAGTTATGAAGGTGAAGCGGCTTGTGCTCTGGAGGCGCTCGCAGCCTCATGCCACGGAGTGACGCATCCGGTGACAATGCCGCGGGTGGACAATCAACTGGATCTCGCCACTTTCTGGCAGCAGTGGCTGAACTGGCAGGCACCGGTTAATCAACGCGCGTGGGCGTTTCATGATGCGCTGGCGCAGGGTTTTGCCGCGTTGATGCGTGAGCAGGCCACGATGCGTGGTATCACTACGCTGGTATTTAGCGGCGGGGTTATTCATAACCGTTTGCTGCGTGCACGTCTGGCGCATTATCTCGCTGATTTCACATTGCTCTTTCCACAGAGTTTACCGGCGGGTGATGGCGGTTTGTCTCTGGGGCAGGGGGTTATTGCTGCGGCGCGTTGGTTAGCGGGTGAAGTCCAGAACGGATAAAACGTGTTGCATTTGGACACCATTGCCGGATGCGGCGTAAACGCCTTATCCGGCCTACACATGCGTCCCCGTAGGTCGGATAAGACGCGCCAGCGTCGCATCCGACATTTTAGGCACAGTAGCCCACCTACATCGGCAATGTTTTCAACAATCCAAATGCCTCTTTCATCCGATCCTCACTGACCACAAAGGCGCGAAGCTGGTCAGCATCGTCAACGCCGCGCGCCACCATTCCCTGGCGTTCGGTATTAATTTGCCAGCGTAAATCCTGACGCTGGGTTTCGCCTGCCAGATGCAGCGGTAATTCCGGCGTTTTGATTTTCACCAGCATCGCCGGGAGTTTCAGCGGCGTGTTATTGCCGAGAAGATTTTTTGCCAGCACCATCGCGCTAAGTTGAATCGGCTGGAGGAACGGCAATACCTGACCGTTAATTTCCGCGCAATCGCCCAGCGCGTAAATATCGGTATTACTGGTTTGCAGATAACTATCGACGCAAACGCCGCGATTAATCGTCAGCCCGGCGCGTCGTGCCAGGGCGGTTTCCGGGCGCAGTCCGGTGGCGGCAATTACCGCATCCACTTCGATGCTACGCTGGCGGTCCAGCGTTGCCAGAATGCCAGAATCCGTTTTTTCCAGCCCCTGTAACTGAGATTTCAACAGCAGATGAACGCCCATCTCCGTCAACCGATGCTGCAAGCGGCTGCTTACTTCCGGTGGCATTAACGACGCCAGAATACTGGCAGCGTTGTCGATTAGCGTGACCGCTTTGCCTGCACGACAAAAATCCATCGCCAGTTCGCTACCAATCAAACCACCGCCAACAATCAACACGCGTCGGGCATCCCGCAGTTGCGTTTCACAGGCGCGATACTCTTGCTGACTATTTAACGTCAGCATTAACTCACGCCCAGGCACAGGCGGGACAAAGGCACTGGCACCGGTTGCCAGTACTAGCTTGTCGTATTGCCACTGATTATTCTGGCTTTTCACCACACGGGCTTCGGCATCGATATCCGTCACCCAGGTGTGCGGAAACAGGCGCAGATTAAACTGCTCGGCAAATTCACCCGCCGTCTGGCGGGTAAGGTCGTCGGCACGTTGCCCCTGACTGATAACATGGCTGAGGTCAGGTTTGTTGTACTCATCCATGCTGTCGGCGGCAATCAGGGTTAATGGAATAGTGGCGTCCTGTTTGCGAATATTTTTCACCAGTTGGCGGGCGGCGAAGCCCGAACCGATGATCACAATGCCGTTACTCATTTTGCCTCCGATGCCAGTTCTTCAAAGACGTCTTTGCCGAGGGAGCATTCCGGGCAGAGGAAGTTATCCGGGACTTCACTCCACGGCGTTCCTGGCGCAACGTCCTGCATTGGCTCGCCTTTTGCCGGATCGTAAATCCACTGGCAGACGCTGCACTGCATCCGTGGGCCGAGGTCAGCCGTCGTGGTGGCAGAGGTTTCTTCTTTAACTACCGTATTCACCGTGCTCTGCGGCAGCGGCGCGAGCGCCCACTGACGGGCGATTTCGCGACCGTGTTCACGGCATAACTTCAGAGCGTCCTGGTCTGGTCGCCATTTCGCTTTCAGGCTAAGCGACATTTCGAAACCCGCATCCTGCAGGCGCGTGGAAAGACGATCCACCGCACCGCCGCTCCAGCCGTGAGAGCCGAAAGCACTGGCGCGTTTGTTACGGAAGCGTAAACCAGTCATCTCCTCCACCAGCCCGGCGATTTTCGGCATCATCACGTTATTCATCGTCGAAGTGCCGACCAGCACGCCTTTTGAGCGGAAGACATTAGTCAGGATTTCGTTTTTATCGCTTCGGGCGACGTTGAAAATTTTCACCGCCACGCGTGGGTCGGTTTCCGCAATCCCCTGGGCGATAGCGTCAGCCATCATGCGGGTGTTATTCGACATGGTGTCGTAGAAAATGGTGATTCTGTCTTCCTGATAATCAGCCGCCCATTTCAGGTACAGCTCGACAATTTGCGTCGGGTTATCGCGCCATACCACGCCGTGGGAAGTGGCTATCATATCGACTGGTAAGTTAAAGCCCAGGATCTCGGTAATTTTCGGCGTTACCAGGCGGCTGAACGGCGTCAGGATATTGGCGTAGTAACGCTGGCACTGCTCGAAAAGCTCCGTCTGATCCACTTCATCGTTGAACAGATGCTCGTCGCAGTAGTGCTGACCGAAAGCATCGTTACTGAACAGCACCGCGTCGCCTGTCAGGTAAGTCATCATGCTGTCCGGCCAGTGCAGCATTGGTGTTTCGACAAAAATGAGCTGTTTGCCGTTGCCGATATCCAGCGTGTCGCCAGTTTTCACCACATTAAAATTCCACTCCGGATGATGGTGATGACCATTTATCGAGTCGATAGCGTTGGCTGTACAGTAGATCGGCGTATCGGGAATTTGTGCCATCAGTTCGGTCAGCGCCCCGGCGTGGTCCTCTTCTGCATGGTTAATCACGATGTAATCGATATCCGCCAGATCGATTTCATTACGCAGGTTCTGCACAAATTCGCGGCTGAATTTATGGTCGACGGTGTCGATCAGCACGTTTTTTTCTTCGCGGATGAGGTAGCTGTTGTAGCTGCTGCCGCGCAGCGTTTTATATTCCGTGCCGTGAAAATCACGCACTTCCCAGTCACGTTGACCAACCCAATGAATGTTATTTTTCACCACAATAGACATAGCAACCTCAATTTATTCAGCGTGTTCTAAAAAGATGTCTTGCTAATTGCAGATTACGTGCCAGTTTTTTATCTGATTGTTTTTACTATATAAATAAAATTATGCTCATTAATGAGTAGTCAAAATGACTATCAATCAAATGGTCAATATGACAATATCTATAGTCAAATTGACAGTGAGGCAAAGATGAGTTTTTCCGTTGATGTGCTGGCGAATATCGCCATCGAATTGCAGCGTGGGATTGGTCATCAGGATCGTTTTCAGCGCCTGATCACCACGCTACGTCAGGTGCTGGAGTGCGATGCGTCTGCGTTGCTACGTTACGATTCGCGGCAGTTTATTCCGCTTGCCATCGACGGTCTGGCAAAGGATGTACTCGGTAGACGCTTTGCGCTGGAAGGGCATCCACGGCTGGAAGCGATTGCCCGCGCCGGGGATGTGGTGCGCTTTCCTGCAGACAGCGAATTGCCCGATCCCTATGACGGTTTGATTCCTGGGCAGGAGAGTCTGAAGGTTCACGCCTGCGTTGGTCTGCCATTGTTTGCCGGGCAAAACCTGATCGGCGCACTGACGCTCGACGGGATGCAGCCCGATCAGTTCGATGTTTTCAGCGACGAAGAGCTACGGCTGATTGCTGCGCTGGCGGCGGGAGCGTTAAGCAATGCGTTGCTGATTGAACAACTGGAAAGCCAGAATATGCTGCCAGGCGATGCCACGCCGTTTGAAGCGGTGAAACAGACGCAGATGATTGGCTTGTCCCCTGGCATGACGCAACTGAAAAAAGAGATTGAGATTGTGGCGGCGTCCGATCTCAACGTCCTGATCAGCGGTGAGACGGGAACCGGTAAGGAGCTGGTGGCGAAAGCGATTCATGAAGCCTCGCCACGGGCGGTGAATCCGCTGGTCTATCTCAACTGTGCTGCACTGCCGGAAAGTGTGGCGGAAAGTGAGTTGTTCGGGCATGTGAAAGGAGCGTTTACTGGCGCTATCAGTAACCGCAGCGGGAAGTTTGAAATGGCGGATAACGGCACTCTGTTTCTGGATGAGATCGGCGAGTTGTCGTTGGCATTGCAGGCCAAGCTGCTGAGGGTGTTGCAGTATGGCGATATTCAGCGCGTTGGCGATGACCGCAGTTTGCGGGTCGATGTGCGCGTGCTGGCGGCGACTAACCGCGACTTACGCGAAGAGGTGCTGGCAGGGCGATTTCGCGCTGACTTGTTTCATCGCCTGAGCGTGTTTCCACTTTCGGTGCCGCCGCTGCGTGAGCGGGGCGATGATGTCATTCTGCTGGCGGGGTATTTCTGCGAGCAGTGTCGTTTGCGGCTGGGGCTCTCCCGCGTGGTATTAAGTGCCGGAGCGCGAAATTTACTGCAACACTATCGTTTTCCGGGGAACGTGCGCGAACTGGAACATGCTATTCATCGGGCGGTAGTGCTGGCGAGAGCCACCCGCAACGGCGATGAAGTGATTCTTGAGGCGCAACATTTTGCTTTTCCTGAGGTGACGTTGCCGCCGCCAGAAGCGGCAGCGGTGCCCGTTGTTAAGCAAAACCTGCGTGAAGCGACAGAAGCGTTCCAGCGTGAAACTATTCGCCAGGCACTGGCACAAAATCATCATAACTGGGCTGCCTGCGCGCGGATGCTGGAAACCGACGTCGCCAACCTGCATCGGCTGGCGAAACGTCTGGGAATGAAGGATTAAATAATCCCGGCCTGATAGAAATCCTGCAGGTTAATTGCGCCGGTGAGTTTGCCGTTTTCATCCACCACCGGTGCGGCAGTGATTTTGCGCTTCATCAGGATCTCTTTGGCGTCGATGGCGCGACTTTGCGCCTGTAACGTGGTGCCGCCTGTCGTCATCGCTTCATTAACTGGCGTGGTGAGTGCCCCGCCGCCTACCAGCCAGCGACGTAAATCGCCGTCGGTAAAGACGCCTTGTACCTGTTGTTGAGCGTCACATACCGCCACCAGCCCCAGACCGGTGCGGCTGAGTTCCAGCATCGCATCCATCACGCTGGCGGTTAACGCCACCTGTGGGATGGCATCGTCACGGCGCATCAGATGATGCACTTTATTCAGCAAGCGAGCGCCCAGTGCCCCGGCTGGGTGGGAGCGGGCAAAATCTTCTTCATTAAATCCGCGCGCCTGCATGACCGCCATCGCCAGCGCGTCACCCATCATCAGGGTATTGACGGTGCTGGAGGTCGGCGCAAGGTGCATCGGGCAGGCTTCGCGTTCTACGGAGATATCCAGCACCGCTTTTGCCGCCAGGCCCAGCGGTGACGTCGGTTTGCCGGTCATCGCCAGCAGCGCGATAGATTTATCTTCCAGACGCGGAATAATCAGATCCAGTTCCTTCGCGCCACCGGAGTAAGAGATAAACAGCATCACATCGCGGCTTTCAATCATCCCCAGATCGCCGTGCAGTGCTTCTGCCGGATGGACAAAAAAAGCCGGTGTGCCGGTACTGGCAAGTGTTGCGGCGATTTTCTTACCAATGTGGCCCGATTTGCCAATTCCCGAAACCACCACTTTGCCTTCGCAGTGCAGGATGATATTGGCGGCGCGAACAAAATCATCGCCCAGACGTTCCGGTAAACGGCTTGCTTCCTGCAACTCCAGCATTAACGTCTGACGTCCCGCGTTCAGTAGTGCTTCACTCATTGCTCTCTCCGGTTATGATCACATCGATCCCTTTCTCTTCCAGCGCCTGACGAAACGCCGGATCGATACCTGCGTCGGTAATCAGCTTATCGACGCTTTCAAGACTGCAAACTACGTTGGGGCTTTTACGGCCAAACTTTGATGAGTCCGCCATCAAAATCACTTCGCGCGCGGCATTACACATCGCCTTACTGACGGTATAGACCTCGTTGAAGGTGGTTACGCCCGCATTGAGATCGATGCCGTCGGTGCCCATAAACAATTTATCGAAGGTGAAATGCTCGAAGGCATTCTCTGCCAGTTGCCCGTGAAATGAGGCCGATTTTTTGCGAAACGTTCCGCCTGGCATCAGGATAGTTTGTTCGTTATCCAGTTCGGATAGCGCATTGACGATATGCAGGCTGTTGGTCATCACCGTGATGTTATTAAAGCGCGAGAGCAGGGGAACCATCTGCAAAACGGTACTGCCAGCATCAAGAATGATCGAATCGCCATCATGGATAAAACTAACGGCAGCTTCTGCAATCAGCTCTTTCTTGTGGGTGTTGATGAGTGTTTTATGATCGATAGGCGGATCGGATTCCTCTTTATTCAACACCACTCCGCCATAAGTACGAATGACGGTTCCGGCATGTTCCAGAATGACCAGATCTTTGCGAATGGTTGTGCCTGTGGTGTCAAAGTATTGCGCCAATTCTTCAACCGAGCATTTACCCTGCTTTTGCAGATACTCCAGAATGGCGGCCTGACGCTGACGAGGTTTCATGGGCGTGATTACCTGATTTAGGTTTCAAAATGATAACTTCGCAAGCAAGTAACATTCACAACGAAATTATCCACGTTTCAGTTTAAGCGCCAATGATAGAGCATTCTGTGATAGTGGATCATGGGGAAAGATCACATCGGGCTGTAAATCACCCGCATGCATACCGGTAATTGCGGGAATTTTTTGCGGTCGGGCGAAGACGGTCAGTCCTTTCATAAACAAGGTGTCGACGATGCGCTGCTGATCGTCCAGCGCGATGGCGACCACGACCCGCGGTTTAAAGCGCCCGCTGGAACGGCCCACGCCAACCCGCCCTTGCTGGCATAGTGTGTCGAAGGCACGGTTAAAACGAGAAATTTGCCAGCCGCCTAAGGCCAGTTGCGCACACCAGGCGATAACGGCGACGGTGATGAGTGCGGATACCATAACTTTTCCTTAATGTAGTGGCGGAAGTCCTGTATGCCTGATGAGCGTAGCGCATCAGGCATTCTATAGTCTCACGGAGATCCTTAATGGATCTCCGCTGTTGATCAGAACATCACCTGACCGCCGGTGACATTGATCGACTGTCCGGTGCAGTACGACGCCTTAGGACTGGCGTAGAACAGCAGCATATTCAGCACATCTTGATAATCGCAGCCGCGTTTGAGCGGTACTTTGTCGATGTAATACTGCTCGACTTGATCCGGTTTGATACCCAGCTTGGTCGCGTATTGTGGCAACAGTGACTGGAACATCGGCGATTTCAGCAGGTTACCGAGCATCAGTGAATGCACCGTAATGCCGTACTCCGCCAGATCCAGCGCCAGTGATTGAGTCAGCCCGACGCCACCAAATTTCGCTGCGCTGTAGCCAGAGTTGTGTTTGCTGCCCACTTTGCCGGATTTCGAGTTGATCTGAATAATGCGACCCTGAATCCCGTCGCGGATCATCAAACGCGAAAATTCACGGGCACACAGGAAATAACCCACCAGATTCACCTGTAGCGAACGGTCAAAATCGCCGAGCTGGAAGTCGCTGATAAAGGCTGCTTTTGCTATTCCGGCGCTATAGACCAGCAAATCCACGCGACCAAAGATTTCATCTACCCCACGAGAGAGCGCCAGAACGCTTTGCTCGCTAGTGGCGTCAGCACCAAAACCGTACGCCATACTTTCACCATATTCGGCGTTAATTTCTTGTGCCACATTTGCGGCTTTGTCGCTCTGAATATCGACAACCGCGACGCGATACCCCTCGGCAGCCAGACCGTGGCACAGGAACGCGCCTAAGGTTTGCCCACCACCGATGACAACGGCAACCTGATTCATTTTTTACTCCTTAACAGATTCAAACTTCAAAACCGATCCCGGCGCGATATCGTCGGGGACAGGGCCTGCCACATGGACAGTGCCCGGAAATTCCGCTTCGTTTAAACCATCGAAGCGCAGGGTGACATGACCCAGTTCGCGAAGGTTGTCTTCCGCCACGCTGCCAACAGCGGTCACCGGATAGCGATGCTGCCCGAGTGAAAATTGCAAACCGGGATGGAGTGCACCTTTCAACTCGCCGTGGCAATGAATGAAGCAATACTCTTCGAGGTCCGCAGGCGCGCCTTCACGAAAGGTGATGAGCATCTGGTCACTGAGGGCGTCAATGGCACTCGCGCCGATACGGGTGATGGTGGTCTGATAAATAACGGTCATGTTTCAGCCTCTATTGATAGATAAAACCGGAGACAAACCAGGCGATCAGTACAGTCGGCGCGCCGGTTAAAAAGCGGCTCACCAGTACAGAAGGGACACCGACGCGAACCGTGTCCTGACGGGCTTCCGCCAGCGACAAACCGACCGGGATGAAGTCGCAGGCCGCCTGCGCGTTGATGGCAAACAGTGCCGGTAAAGCCAGATGCGGCGGAATATTGCCGAGACCAATCTGCACGCCAATCAATACGCCGATAACCTGTGCGATAACTGCGCCTGGGCCGAGGAAAGGTGAAAGCAGCGGGAAGGAGCAGATGAGCGCCAGCATGACCAGACCCAGTGGATGGCTCGCCAGCGGAGCAAGACCGTGGGCAATCCAGTCACCAAGGCCAGAAGCCATAATGATGCCAATGAGCGCCGAAACGAATGCCATAAACGGCAGAATGGTTTTTAATACAGTGTCGATGGTGTCACGACCAGATTGAAACAACACGGCAACGGCAGAACCCATACTCATTCCCACCTTCGCCAGTAAACCATCGCTTTGTTCGGTGATTTTCTTGCTGGTGTCATAGTCACGGCCCACGGAAGAGGGGTGTGGTGTCGCATCACCCACTACAGTGATGTTTTCTTCTTTTACGCCAGAGACATAAATATCTTCCACAATGTACTGCGCCAGCGGACCGGACTTGCCCGTCGAGTGGATATTAATGGTGGGAATACGCCGTTTCGGATAGATGCCGCAGCGTAATGTGCCGCCACAGTCGATTACCGCAATGCCAATTTCCGCCTCCGCGGGTTCACCTTCTTTAAATCCGTCAATAGCCTGCCAGCCAGTAAGCTGTGCCAGTTTGTCAACAATCGCAGGCCGGGTACCGGCGGTGATATAGACGATTTTTTTGCCCGGCGTGGCTTTCAGCTCAAGCGGGCCGCCCCAGCCACCCGTTCCTTTTTCGATCCGAATATGCGTCATGATGTTGCTCCTGCCAGGTGAACTTTTTGTTCAAGTTGAATGCCCATCTTTTTCTCAAAAACGGCGGTGGTCAGATCGGTCACCCAGCCGCGGAAGAAATTGGTGACCAGACCAACCAGCAGATAACTCACCGCCAGTGGGCCAAGTGGCAGGTTCAGCGTTGTCAGACCGCTGGCAATGCCAAGATAAACAAACAGTTCGCCAGGGTTGATATGGGGGAAGAGGCCATTCATTGAGTGGCAGCTATAAGAGGCCGCCGCGTAGTAGCTGGGTTTGTACTTTTCCGGCATAAAGCGACCCAGGCTTAAGGTCATCGGATTGCAAAAGACAAACGTGCCAATGCACGGTAACAGTAGGTAACGGGAAACAGGGTTACCGGCGCAACGTTGAGCAAAACGTTCAATACGATGCTGACCGATAAAATTAATCAGTGCGTTCATGATAACCAGCAGGCTAATCAACAGCGGAAGAATGCCGGTCACCATCCCGGTAAACACCTCTCCGCCCTTTTGGAACAGCCCGATAAACCACTCTGCACCATGAGTAATGGTTTCTATCATTGTTCTCTCCTTCAGGATTTATTGTTTTATTACCAAACGGCAACCTAATCTAATCAGATTGAAAGATTTAAAAGTGTTATTTTGATCGCAAAATGAAAGATAAATATTTTAATTTGAAAGTTTGAATAAAAGGATAGCGAAGGGAATGAGTTGAGTTATGTAAAGTCCGTATCGGGCAGTGACTACCGCTTCCTTGTGCGGGGCGTGATGCTTTACCATACTTGCCCCTGGTTGAATCTGTTAAATGGACCCCTCATGTTCAAGCGTCGTTATGTAACATTGCTTCCCCTTTTTGTGTTGCTTGCCGCCTGTAGCAGCAAGCCAAAACCTACTGAGACTGATACGACCACCGGAACGCCGTCTGGCGGCTTCCTGCTTGAGCCGCAGCACAATGTGATGCAGATGGGCGGCGATTTCGCTAATAACCCGAATGCCCAGCAGTTCATCGACAAAATGGTGAACAAACACGGTTTCGATCGTCAGCAGTTGCAGGAAATTCTCTCCCAGGCGAAACGTCTGGATTCGGTACTGCGGCTGATGGATAACCAGGCACCAACCACATCGGTGAAACCGCCATCAGGTCCGAACGGCGCATGGCTGCGTTATCGCAAAAAATTTATTACGCCGGACAACGTGCAGAACGGTGTGGTTTTCTGGAATCAGTATGAAGATGCGTTGAATCGCGCGTGGCAGGTGTATGGCGTACCGCCGGAAATTATCGTCGGGATTATCGGCGTTGAAACCCGCTGGGGGCGCGTGATGGGGAAAACTCGCATCCTCGATGCGCTGGCAACGCTGTCATTTAACTACCCACGCCGCGCGGAGTATTTCTCTGGCGAGCTGGAAACCTTCCTGTTGATGGCGCGCGACGAGCAGGACGATCCGCTCAATCTGAAAGGTTCCTTTGCCGGGGCGATGGGCTACGGACAGTTTATGCCGTCGTCTTACAAACAATATGCGGTAGATTTCAGCGGCGACGGGCATATCAACCTGTGGGATCCGGTTGATGCGATCGGTAGCGTGGCGAACTATTTCAAAGCGCACGGCTGGGTGAAAGGCGATCAGGTCGCGGTAATGGCAAACGGTCAGGCTCCAGGCTTGCCAAATGGCTTCAAAACTAAGTACAGCATTTCGCAGCTTGCCGCCGCAGGTTTAACGCCACAGCAGCCGCTGGGCAACCATCAACAAGCCAGCCTGCTGCGTCTGGATGTCGGTACCGGTTACCAGTACTGGTACGGTCTGCCGAACTTCTACACCATTACCCGTTATAACCACAGCACCCATTACGCAATGGCGGTCTGGCAGTTAGGACAAGCCGTGGCGCTGGCGCGAGTACAGTAGCTATTTACAAGAGGGGGGCGTGAGCTTCCCTCTGGCTAATCAGCTTTTTTCTGAATCCTCCTCGTAAAATTGCAACGCCAACACCATCTTCCTGACGAAAGTGCTATCTTGTCCGGCATAAATTTTTGACTGACAGAGGTTGTGATGACTGACAGTGAACTGATGCAGTTAAGTGAACAGGTTGGGCAGGCGCTGAAAGCCCGTGGCGCAACCGTAACAACTGCCGAGTCTTGTACCGGTGGTTGGGTAGCGAAAGTGATTACCGATATTGCCGGTAGCTCCGCCTGGTTTGAACGCGGATTTGTCACCTACAGTAACGAAGCCAAAGCGCAGATGATCGGCGTACGCGAAGAGACGCTGGCGCAGCATGGCGCGGTGAGTGAACCCGTCGTGGTGGAAATGGCGATAGGCGCACTGAAAGCGGCTCGTGCTGATTATGCCGTGTCTATTAGTGGTATCGCCGGGCCGGATGGCGGCAGTGAAGAGAAGCCTGTCGGCACCGTCTGGTTTGCTTTTGCCACTGCCCGCGGTGAAGGCATTACCCGGCGGGAATGCTTCAGCGGCGACCGTGATGCGGTGCGTCGTCAGGCTACTGCGTATGCATTGCAGACCTTGTGGCAACAATTTCTACAAAACACTTGATACTGTATGAGCATACAGTATAATTGCTTCAACAGAACATATTGACTATCCGGTATTACCCGGCATGACAGGAGTAAAAATGGCTATCGACGAAAACAAACAGAAAGCGTTGGCGGCAGCACTGGGCCAGATTGAGAAACAATTTGGTAAAGGCTCCATCATGCGCCTGGGTGAAGACCGTTCCATGGATGTGGAAACCATCTCTACCGGTTCGCTTTCACTGGATATCGCGCTTGGGGCAGGTGGTCTGCCGATGGGCCGTATCGTCGAAATCTACGGACCGGAATCTTCCGGTAAAACCACGCTGACGCTGCAGGTGATCGCCGCAGCGCAGCGTGAAGGTAAAACCTGTGCGTTTATCGATGCTGAACACGCGCTGGACCCAATCTACGCACGTAAACTGGGCGTCGATATCGACAACCTGCTGTGCTCCCAGCCGGACACCGGCGAGCAGGCACTGGAAATCTGTGACGCCCTGGCGCGTTCTGGCGCAGTAGACGTTATCGTCGTTGACTCCGTGGCGGCACTGACGCCGAAAGCGGAAATCGAAGGCGAAATCGGCGACTCTCACATGGGCCTTGCGGCACGTATGATGAGCCAGGCGATGCGTAAGCTGGCGGGTAACCTGAAGCAGTCCAACACGCTGCTGATCTTCATCAACCAGATCCGTATGAAAATTGGTGTGATGTTCGGTAACCCGGAAACCACTACCGGTGGTAACGCGCTGAAATTCTACGCCTCTGTTCGTCTCGACATCCGTCGTATCGGCGCGGTGAAAGAGGGCGAAAACGTGGTGGGTAGCGAAACCCGCGTGAAAGTGGTGAAGAACAAAATCGCTGCGCCGTTTAAACAGGCTGAATTCCAGATCCTCTACGGCGAAGGTATCAACTTCTACGGCGAACTGGTTGACCTGGGCGTAAAAGAGAAGCTGATCGAGAAAGCAGGCGCGTGGTACAGCTACAAAGGTGAGAAGATCGGTCAGGGTAAAGCGAATGCGACTGCCTGGCTGAAAGATAACCCGGAAACCGCGAAAGAGATCGAGAAGAAAGTACGTGAGTTGCTGCTGAGCAACCCGAACTCAACGCCGGATTTCTCTGTAGATGA
>ERZ1643249.2000-NODE-2000-length-19661-cov-5.258084_pt1 | contig 19661 bp, 23 predicted proteins | sample MGYA00579263_ERZ1643249 | MGnify/ENA primary metagenome ERZ1643249 (study PRJEB29033, sample SAMEA4952264) | chicken gut metagenome | biome: Broiler Chicken; feature: Gastrointestinal Tract; material: Caecum | place: Ireland | collected 2018 | study: Broiler... | reverse complement strand
ACCGCAGGAAAAGAATATTCGTGCAAAAGTATTATCCTGGCCACGGGCGTCACCCACAGACATCTCGGCGCGCCGGGAGAAGAGCGGCTGACAGGGGCGGGCGTGTCCTACTGTGCAACCTGCGACGGCATGTTCTTCCGCGGAAGGGACGTGGCAGTGGTCGGCGGCGGCAGCACAGCGCTCCAGGACGCAGAGTTTTTATCCAACTATTGCAAGAAAGTATTTCTCATCCACCGCAGAGATGGATTCCGTGGCGAGGACAGTATTGTAAAGCGTCTCAGGGAAAAAGAAAACGTAGAGTTTATCTTAAGCGCTACGGTCAAGGAGATTGTCGGTGAAGATATGGTCGAGAAGCTGATCCTGAACCATAAAAAGACCGGGGAAGAATCCGAACTTCCGGTATCAGGCGTGTTTGTGGCAGTGGGACAGATTCCGAAAAACGAGATATTCGCAGATACAGTGAAGCTGGACGCGGACGGTTTTATCCTTGCGTCAGAGGACTGCATCACATCACATCCGGGAATTTTCGCGGCAGGAGACTGCCGGACAAAGGAAGTAAGACAGCTTACGACTGCTGCGGCGGACGGCGCGGTGGCGGCGCTGGCAGCTTGTAAATATATAGCAGAGTGACTGAGGACTTGAGCGGGATGGGCTCGTTCAACAGGCATTTTGCGAGATAACTTGGAATTTAGGAGCGTATGGTATGAGCAGCCAATTGTATAATAGGTATCAAGAGTGTTGTGCCGAGTTAGAGCGAATGATGAAAATGTATCAAGGAAGCAGCGAAGATGCAAAGAAACTTCGAGGAGCAGTAGCCGCTGAGTTATTAAGGCGGGAAATTGACAGGTATTTGAAGTATTCTAATAAACCATTTAAAGTTTCAGCAACGAATTCGTATATTGCAGGTTCAAAGTTTGAATATGATTTGCTTTTAGTAAAAGAGAATGCGTGTCCATATATGGACTTACTTTATTTGCCGGAAGATGTGATTGCTATAATTGAAAGTAAGGCAGCTGGACTTTTTGAAGTAAATAAGGACACAGATAGTATAGCAAAGGCAGTTAATTGTGCGCAGAAGATTAATCCAGATATCCGATTTGGTTATATTACAATGAGTGAAAATGTGCCGATAAATCTATATAATAGAAAAGGTGAACCTACAGTAAAACATTGGGATTCAACAGTAAAATATTTAGATGAGAAGATTCAAGGGCTGACGGCAAGTTATGCTGTAACGTTACATAAAGGGAAAACATTATGTGATGAAGGTTTAGATGAAGAATTTCATGCTTTTATAGAATTTTTGGCAGAGGGAACTAAATAAATTAACAACTTCCAATTTTATAGATCTAAAAAAAGCCCAGTTTTCCAATTCCTGATTTTCTGCGGAACAGGTTTGTCTGTCGGGGAAAAGGAGGTTGTAATAATCCGATTGGGATTATACTCTGTTAGAACAGAGGAGATTCTCTTCCTAAAGAGTTACCGGAAGCTATCCGGCTTATTGCTATATTGGAGAGGGTAATGATGGGGAAATATAGATATATCAGGCTGACAGAGGACCTGCACTGAAAGATGAAGCGGCTTCCTGGTTTCATCATAAATGGGGTGTGCCTGAGGAGGAATACATAACGTGTATGTGCGGTATATACGGAAGAAGATTACCGCTGTAAAGGCATTGCGGGGAAACTGTTGAATATGGCTGTGAATGACATGAAAGATAAAGGGATATCACCCGTTTATTTAGTGACAGACCATATAGGCTTTTACGAAAAATACGGGTGGGAATTTCTTTGTATGGTACAGGAAGACGGCGGACCTGGCATGTCAAGAATGTATATCCACAGAGGCTGATAAGTGCGGTTGTCCAGGATGTGTTCCGATTGAATAACATCCTAAAACAACAGAGTGACATGATACTGAAAACAAAACTTTGTATCGGGATTGTCTGGGACGGAGCCAGGCTGCCCGATACAAAGTTTTAATCCGCATCAGCCAGTAAAGTGATTCGAGGATGGCGCTGTAACGGCACACTAGTGTCCTCAACAAATCTGGATTTATAGAATTTTGCTCAACTTTCTCTTGTTTTTGCCTTATGGGCAGAGCACAAGAGAAAGTTTTTTCTGAATGGCGAAGGATATTTCCCAAATCAGCTGTCCGTACTTTTTGTGCTTTGCCGGTCCGCATACCTCTCCAATCCTAACGCCTGCATATAAGCTATCTGTATCGGCAGCCCCACAGGGGGATTTTTCTTTTCCAAATATGCAATCAGCTTTTCGTAGTCCTCATGGGAAATTGGCTGTATTCTGGTCGGTTTCCTGTTCTCATCTGAAAACAAGTTCACTTTCTCGGCTTTTCGTTTCAACTTAATATACTGCATGGGATTAAACGTGATAAGCTGTTTTGGAAACACTGCAAAGCGGAATGACTGCAAATGCTCTGATGTTATGATTTTTAGTTACCGGTCAGCAGTCGGGGTTTTTTATCAGCAGGAATTTCAAAAAAGGGGTACGGAAGGAAATTGTATTGAGGTGAGGGAGTTTATCATTGCCCGCCCTGAAACGTTTCCAAACCTCTATGAGCCGGACAGACTGTTGCATATGTTCACAGATTGTTTTAAGGAAAAGTATGACGTGGAGGGAAATTGACATGAAGAAGATTTTAATAATAGAGGATGATGCAGATATCCGTGAAATGCTTATTGATTATTTAAGTGGAGATGGGTATGAAATAATAGCATATGCAGACGGAGTTTCTGTTTGGACAGATACAGATATTACTGACTATGTGTTGGTATTAGTGGATTTAATGCTTCCAAAAATCAATGGATTTGAATTGATAAAGAAAATACGGGAAATTAGTACAATACCAATCATTATTATCACTGCAAAAAACAGTGACCATGATAAAGCAAGAGGGCTATCGCTAGGAGCTGATGATTATGTGACTAAGCCATTTTCTATTGTTGAATTATCGGCAAGGATTAAGGCGAACATTCGAAGAGTGTCTATGTACGATGTCCAAACGCCGACAGAAAATATGATACAGCTAAAAGATTTACAGATTGATTTATCTGCGCATCTTGTAAAAAGGGGGGATGATTTTATAGATTTAACTCGGACAGAATTTGATATTCTTGTTTATTTATCAAAAAATAGAAATCGGGCATTGTCAAAAGAAAACATCTATCAAAAGATATGGAAAGAGCCCTATTATGGAAACGAAAATGTATTAAACACGCACATGAATCGATTGAGAAATAAATTAAAAAATGGAGATAGCGAATATATAAAGACAATATGGGGAATTGGCTATAAAATAATAGAGGATTAAGTGTGATGAGATTCTTTTTGGAAATAATACTTGTTATAGTTGTTATTTGGCAATATATTTTTATACGCAATTATCAATTGGAGATAGAACAACTTTGTGCGGAATTAAATTTCTTGTTGGAAAAGCCAAGAGGATTACTGTTATTGCGGACAAACAGTAAAACAATTCAAAAACTGATTCTTTCAATTAATGCTTATTTACAAATGCTCTATCAAAAGAAAGCAGAATTTCAGATCATGAAAACAGAATTGCATGAAATGATGATAAATTTATCGCATGACTTAAAAACACCACTTACAGCGTTGTCTGGTTATGTCCAACTTTTGCACATTCGATATAATGAAGACCATAATAATCATCAGTCTATTGAGGCAATACTGGAGAAACTTCAAACAAAGACAGAACAAACCAATAGAATGATTATGCAGTTCTTAGATATAGCAAAAATTGAATCAGGAGACATGGAAATAGAATTTTTACAAGTAGATATTGGTAGATTATGCAAAGAAATTGCAATGGAATATTATGATATTTTGGAAATAAACGGATTTGAGGTGGAACTGGACATAGAAACAAAACCAATTTTAATAAACAGTGATAAAAATGCAGTTGCCTGTATTTTACATAATCTCATTGATAATGCTTTAAAATATGGAATGGAGGGTAAGTATTTTGGATTGACCGTAAGGGAAACGAAGCAATATATTTTTATAGAAGTAGAAGATCATGGTCAAGGGATAACGGAAGATGAACAAGTATATATTTTTGAAAGAAATTACAGGGGAAAAGCAGCAAAGCAACAAACGAATAATGGTTCAGGGTTAGGCTTGGCAATATGCCATAAATTGTCAGAAAAATTACACGCAGAATTAAAGGTCAGCAGTCTGCCAAAGGTGAAAACAGTTTTTTCATTATTGTTAGAAAAAAGTTAGAAAGTAGAGATAGAAAAGATAAGATTAGATGATATGATATTATCCAAAGGAGTAAGAAGATGGAATATTGCGTTTTAGGCAAGAGCATAGATAAAATTTATGGCGCAAAGAAGGTTCTCAATAACGTAGACATTCATGTTCCAATGAATAGTATTTATGGTTTAATCGGTCCGAATGGTGCAGGAAAAAGCACATTATTAAAATGTATTATGAATTTAATACATTTAGATGGTGGGAATGTTCAGGTTTTTGATAATTCTGCCGGAATGGGGAAACATGAACTCAATCGAACAGGATCTTTGATAGAATATCCGTATTTCTATGATGATTTAACAGGAAAGGAAAACCTGCTGATTCATTCTAAATATATGGGATATTATGATAAAAAAAGAATTGATGAAGTCTTGGGTGAGGTTGATTTAACAAGAGACGCTGAGAAAAAAGTGATCAATTATTCTATGGGAATGCGTCAGCGATTAGCAATTGCAAGAGCAATACTGATTAAACCAGAATTACTGATATTAGATGAGCCTATTAATGCCCTCGACCCTGATGGAATTAAGAAAATGCGGGAATTATTTATACAGTTAAATGCAAAGTTGGATACTACTATTATTATTTCAAGTCACATACTTTCGGAAATGGATTATCTTGCAAGTGATATAGGTATAATGAGTAATGGTGAAATAATAAAAGAAAAACCATTAAAGGAAATCCATAAGGAAAATAAAGATAAAATTGTAGCAAGGGTAGATGATTTATCAAAAGCAACCATTATACTAGAAGAAAGAGGCATACAGGACTTTAAGATTATGGGGGATGGGCAAATACATATATTTGATTTAACTTATGATACATCCTATTTTGCAGAATTATTCGTACAAAATCGATTAAAGCTCTACCAAATAGACGTTGTGAAAAAAACATTGGAAGAATATTTTTTTGAAGTGGTAGGCGGAAATTAATGCAATTATTGATACGGTTGGAATTATTTAAATTTAAAAAAGTAAAAAGATATATTCTATCTTCTGTGCTTATAACGATAGGTATGTGCTTGTTTACTACGATTTCACTCTTTGCGATTGAGCAGGACAAAGCAACGAATTATAGTGAAGCTATCAAAATGATGAACGCTGCAATTATAGATTGTTATCTTGTTTTTTCAGGTATTCTCGTAACGAGGGTAATTGTTGAAGAATACATAAAAAGAACGGCATTGATATTGTTTACCTATTCTGTTAGCAGACGGCATTTGATGATGGCAAAGGTGTTATTAGTGCTTGGAATAACGGTTTGTTTTACGATTATTACAGAAGTTATCAGCATTAGTTATTTAATTGTGGCAGGTCCACACATGAAACTGGCATTGAATACATTCAGTGAAGCTGATTTTGTATATTGGCTTACTCAATTTGGTTGGGGAATCATATTAATAATCGGTTTCATACTATTGAATATTAGTGTTGCGTTCATCAAGAAGACAAGTCAACATGTATTTTTGACGTCACTATTGTCGATAATTATCGTACAGATTTTAATTAGTCAGGATATACAAAAACTGTCACTCGTTCTAGGGATAATTTTTATTATATTGACTGAGATTTCTGTAAAAAAATATGCCGATAAGATTGAATAGAGGTAACTATTAATTATGAGAAATTTTATATATAATTCATTATTATCCGCATAAACACTACACTTTCAAGCAATTTAGAACATAGAAAAATACACATTTTACCACGAATTTACTACGATTGAACGAGCCTTGATATGAGAATAACACGACTAAGGGAGATAGTACAAATAACCGCGTATCTCTCTATTTTCATTTATACAGTTGATTACTTCATTTTGATTTCAAATTTCAAGGTTGCTTTTATATCTCGTTTTTTTAGTCCTATCATAAAATAACTACTCCTTAACAATTACAAAATCACATTTCTTTGTCGAATTTTAAATATAGGGCGTATATTTGAATAAGAAGATATATAAATACAAGCAATAATAAAGGAATTAAATCTACACCCATAAGTGCAAAAATAAGTAATAATGCTCCAAATGAATAAGTCATTAAATCATAGGCTTTGGCTTTTGCACGATTAGATATAGCGATATTTCTTTCATCTTTACGAACAATATCCATTTGTTTTTTATTTCAGGATTGTTTTGAGCTGTTTTTATTGTAATAAAATTTCCCATACCATGCCCGAAAATGACACACCCAACACCAATACAGATATAGGATAAAGTAAGCATAAATTCATTCGGATTTTCTAAAGTCTTAATTAGAAAAATTCCACATACAATAGAAGCAATGCCAATAGTAGCAACGAGTACTGATAAATTTTTCTTCATTGTCAATTCCACTTTTCACATAATTACATTTTCTTTTCTAAATAATGAGCTGTTACAACCCATGTTATTTGTCCGATAGCAATAACTCCTGCAATCGAAAAAAACACAACTTTACTCATATATCCCATAAAAATAAGAGCAAATAATACAAGCACCAACAATGAAATTGTTACTTTGTAAGCATACGCCATAGAAGTATTAGTAATCGCAATATTTCTCTCATCATTTTCCAATATCTGCATTTCTTTTGTTGGCTTGCTGAATATATCACACCCCATTAAAATCAACATAACTCCGATAAGTGTTGTACCATAGACAACTAAATCTGGACGAGGTACGGGTAATAATTGATTTATTCCTAAACCATAGGTTAATAAACCACCTAAAAGAATTATTACTCCAGTGAACAATTCTGCTTTTTGTATCTTCTGTTTCATTTGACTTCCTCCTCATAGATAAAAATTTCTTCGATACTCATTTGAAAGTACCTTGCAATTTTAAAGGCTAACAAAATAGAGGGATTGTAACGTCCATTTTCTAAAGAGCCTATTGTTTGACGAGATACTTCAAGAGCAGTAGCTAAATCTTCTTGCTTAATACCTCTTTGTTTTCGTAATTCTTCTAAACGATTTTTCACAACATACCCCTTTCTTGAATGTATGGAAAGTTCACTTTCCTTTTCTGCATTTATGATACTACCATAAATGCAGAATGTCAAGCAAACTTTCCATCAAACTTTATCCTACAATCTTCCAATTCCCGTCCTTATATAGTGTCAGCTCATACTGCGATACTGTTGTCTGATTTGTAATAAATCAGATTTCTATCCCTTTCTTTTCTGTATCTTCTCTACAAGAGGAAAAAAGATTACTCGTCCTCATCACCAAAATGGTTATTCCTTAATACTTCCCGTAAAAGTTCCATATCTTCTTTTGAGTTTGAATATATCCTTTTTATAGCATAATACGGTGTTCTGTATTGGTGTCCCTCTATGCTTTCCCCGAACATATCCATACTGTATAAATCATCATAGCGGTCTAACACCTTTTGAAATTTCAAATGCTGAATAAATTCTTTAATTGGGTAAAGGTCGCCTGCCTGTATATTTTTTCCATCGATGTAGTCGGTAATATACCCTCGTAACTGTTCTAATTCATATTCCAGCCATTCTTTCTTACTGTCAAAGATTATCATAATGTCCATGTTTCAATTCTACGTTTAGGCGTTCTTCTGCTCTTAGAAGCTGGCAGACTTCCTTTTCTGCTTGATTGACATACTTCCATTCCTCCGGCAACAATTCATTCGGTAACACCGCCCTGCGCATACATGTCATAGTACCTAGAAACTGTGATAAATAAAGGGAAAACACGATTTTTACCCTCGCACAAAAAATGAGGGAAATGAAAGAAAGGAGCAATGCACTATCGCAACACATGAAAACCTGACTGTAAAGATTGATTACATCAGCATGATATTTGAGAAAGCGACCGCAGAAGAGGTCATACGTCATATCCTGCACATTCCCCCTGAGCTTTTTACGGTTTATCCTGTCACCATGAAATTTAAGACTTATCAGACACGTTCGTAGATTGGGGATATTTATATATCGGGAGACGCAAAGAAAACAGAGGATACCCCACAAGGACTGGGCTGTTACCTCGTTATGACGGGCAGAGGGCAAATGTAAGGAAAAGCACACAGAAACAACGGGAACAGCTTATGCGGTTACTGAAAGAGGATAAATTGGGTGCTAGGAGCATTGATACGATAAAACCCTCTGACGCTAAGGAATGGGCGTTACGCATGAAAGAGAACGGTTTTTCCTACAATACCATTACAACCATAAACGCTCGTTAAAGGCGTCATTCTACATAGCCATACAAAAGATGAGTATGTGAGGAAAAATCCCTTTGATTTCAAGTTAAGTGAAGTCATAGAGAACGATACAAAGGTAAAGGTGGTATTGACAGTATTGACAGAAAAGCAGGAACAAGCCTTGTTATCATTCATCAAGACGGATAATGTCTACCATAAGTATTATGATGATGTACTGATACTGTTGAAGACAGGACTTTGTATCTCGGAATTGTGTGTACCGACGGTAAAGGATATTGACTTCAAAAATGAAGTTGTCAATATCGACCACCAGTTACTAAAGGGCAAGGAACAGGGCTATTACATTGAAACGCCTAAGACGAAAAGCGGAATAAGGCAAGTGCCATTGAGCGAAGAAACAATCAAGGCATTTCAACGGGTTATCAAGAGCCGACCAAAAACAAAGCCGATAGAGATAGACGGACACAGCGATTTCCTGTTTGTCAATCCCAAAGGCAAGTCGAAAGTGGCGATTGATTACAGTACCTTGTTTGTCCGCATGGTAAAGAAATACAACAAGCACCATGAGGACAATCCATTGCCACATATCACACCGCATATATTACGATATACATTCTGTACGAAAATGGCACACAGGAACATGAACCTCAAAGATTTACAGTATATCATGGGTCATTCTAACATCGGTATCACAATGGACTGGTACACACATTCCTCTATTGAGAGTGTCAAAACAGAGATAAAGCGTCTAATAGCATAGAGGTATTTACCACGAATTTTACCACGTTTGAGAGGGAAAACATAAGAAGATATACCCCGATATGCGAACGTGAGCAGAAAATAAAAATGCCTGTAGAGCCGATAAAATAAGGCTTTGCGTACATTTGAGAAGATAGGAAAAGATAGGAAAAGATAGGAAAAAGTGATATATAATTTCTCATAAATGATATATAGTGCCGGTCTTGTTCTTGATTCAAATCCAGATGAGACAGACAGTGGAAGTATGCGATTGGCAGCTTTAACATTAATGGTATCGCAAGAGTGCAATATGAAATGTGCTTATTGCTATGGAGACGGTGGAGAGTATGATAATAGAGGAAAAATGTCTTTAGAAACAGCCCTAAGAGCGGTGGATTATTTGATTGAAAACAGCCACGATATTAAATTAGCAATAGCGTTTTTGGGTGGAGAACCTTTATTAAATTTTGGACTTATCAAAGAAGTTGTCAAATATTGCAGTGTGAAAGAATCGGAAACAGGTAGAACGTTTTCATATACAATAACTACGAACGGAACATTGCTGACACCAGAGATAGAAAATTTTTGATTAGTAATCAAATCAAAACGCAAATTAGTATTGATGGGACAAAAGAAGCTCATGACCAAATGAGATATTTTAACTAAGAAGAAACCATCGTAAGATACTTGGAGTATTTTAAGACACATGTAAAACAGGGACATTTTGATATTGCCAATAAAATGACAGATTCCACAAAAGCTATGGAAAAAATAGAAAATGCAGGAAAGAGAAAATATGGTTGTGGAGCATTTCATAGAATGTATGCAGTAGATATTGATGAAAGGTTATATCCTTGTCATAGGTTTGTTGGTCTTCCAGAATTTTGTGTTGGAAATATTTATGAAAAGCAGGAAACAGAAACGGAACAATGGTGTAATGTAGATGATAGAGATAAATGTTACGTCTGCCGATTTTTGTCATCACATGGATTTGCTTTATAATACAATTATTAACGTTTTTATTGAAAAAACTATATAAATACCAAATAGTAAAGCAGAGAGCAGAGGTGTAAGCTTTGCCGAATTGTAAATGCAGAGTCATACACAAGGTGTGGGAAGAAGTCTGAAAGCACCTTGGTAAAAAGCGGAAATTCTTTAGTACATAAATCTATAGATATTTCAATATAATGAAAGTTGTGTTTTATAACTTAATCCCCTATCAGTACTGATAGGAGATTAAGTTATAAAAGAAAAACTATAATTCTAGTGAATCCTCTGCATCTATCTACATTTGCATAGTGCCATCAAGATAAAGTTTTGCGTATTTAAGCGACGCATCTATTGCCAAAGCATTTAAGGCACATTCCGGGCATGGAGTTGTCTTTAAGTCTTCTTCTGCTTTGCCACAGTCTATGCAGAGGATCTATCCGGTGAAAGTGACTGTGTCGATGCTGTTATAGTGTGTGTTGTAATTTGCATATATGATATTCACCTCATCTGTTCTCTTTCTTGAAAATTTTTTGTAAGCATTTCAATCAGTTCATCATATCCCGTTTATTTGGTGTTATAATGTTTTGTTCATTTGCAATAACCATTGTGTTTTCAGGGATTAGAGGAGGTCTTCATAGTATAAAATATAACAGATGATATTTCCCTTAAAAATCATTGAATCACAATCAGAATTTCCCGCATCACAACTGCCTCATGGTCTCAAATGTATTATACAGATTGAGTTGTCCATACCCCCACTCCCGGTTGGGATACTCCATGACCCCTGGCCGTATGGTCCCCAGTATGAGCAGGCTTTTCAGCTGTAGGGAATCTACCCCCGGCGCTTCTTCGATATAGATGAGCCATTCCAGCATAAGGGCCACTGCGCCTGCGGTGACAGCGGCAGAGACGCAGGAACCGGAGCGTGCGGCGAAGCGTCCGCCCGGGAGTGCGCCCACGACATTAATGCCGGGGGCGGTGATATCCGGTTTGATGAGCTGTGTGCGGGTATATCCTCTTCCCGATGCCTGAGCCACCCCGTCGTTGTTTCCGTTGTAATAAGAGACGGCCACGGGACTCTCAGCGTTGGCAGGATTTGTGAGAGTGTAGTACGGATCAGATTCGAGAAAATATACCTCTCCGCTTAAGAACTCCGTCACAGGGAGCCACATATGGAAGCGTCCGTCAATCACAGTCAGCGGCTCTACGATGATTTTCCATATTCCGGGTGCGGGGGCGTTGAAGCGGAAGAAAATAAGTTCCGAATTGCTTTTTTCCACAAGAAGCCGGTAGTCAATAGATACACGCGTGCGCTCAAACAAAAAGTCAATCTCTGCGTTGGCGCCTACACGGAAGGGAATGCGTGATGTATTTTCCCCGGAGGGGGAGATGATGGAGATAGACAGGATGTTAGGGATCTCTGTCCACAGTTCCAGAGAGAATCCCAAAGTATTTTCCCCCACCCGCAGTTCCACTGTCTTTGTATCTGACTCATTCTCTATGACATTGTAGTAATGGTGCCGCTTGTCGGCCTCGTTTCCGACTCCGATGACGGATATGTGGTTTGCCCGGGTGCTGTACTCTTCGATGAGAAATGAGAGAGGCTGTGTGCCGATGTGTCCACCCATGCTTGTGCCGACGGTGATGCACATGACAAGAGGAAGTCCCAGGGAATCTGCCAGATCATTGAGATACTTAAGACCGAGCATCAGATCCGTCTCCTGATAGCATACGACATCCTCAGGTATGAAGTAATAATCACGCAGATATTTTTTTGCCTGTTTGAGTTTTACTACGGCGATAGTGGCTTCAGGCGCCGCGCCTAAGAACTGTTCGGCAGGCGCCGCAGACCCTGCGGCAAGGCTTGCCACATAGGTTCCGTGCCCGTTGTCATCTACCGAGGGGACGAGTTCTACAGGTGTTTCCGAACGGAGCGCCTCATTGATGCGTTCTTTTGTAAATTCGCTTCCGTAGGCAAATCCGTCCGGGGGTGTTCCCGTCTGTACGGTCTGATCCCAGATGGCGGCGATCCGTGTCGTCCCGTCAAGCTTTCTGAATATTTCATTTGCATAGTCAATACCACTGTCGAGGAATCCGATCAGTACGCCATTTCCTTTCAACTGTAGTGTCGGATAATTCTGGACAGGCAGAATCCCGGTTTGGTTCAGTGTTTCCATGCTGAGGGGCGTATAGCATTTTGGAATAGAGTTATAGGAATAGCGCGAGAGTGTGATAGGGTCTGTGATATCCTTGGGCAGATAGATACATTTGTAACCGTAGCCCGCGTCCTGTTCGCAGCGTTCCTCCTGCATGATGCTGTTAAAAAAAGGTGTTCGCACATGATTACCAATGAAATCGCGGTAATCTTCGGATAAGATCTGCTCCCGGCAGATATTTGGATCTGGCATAACGATCATCCTGAAAGGTGTTTTCATAAATCATATGAAAGTCTGTGTATCAGTATACCAAGTTGCCCTTTCTCTGGAAGGGCGCATGGCAAAAGCTAAGTTAAAAAAGTATAAATTCCTGCCATATCGGTTGAACTTGGCGGTTAATGGGGTATAATGAATATAAGTTGAAACACCGCTGTATGCTGCGCGGTGTCCCATATGTCCAGGAAGGACAAAAGAAGAAGGGAGAAGATAGACATGAAAGATTTTTTTGAAGATTTAGGAAAACGTCTTGGAGAGACGGCAGAGACAGTGACGAACCGGGCGGGCGAAGCGATCGAGATCCAGAGACTGAAGAGTCAGATCAGAGCGCTTGCAAGAGGAAATGCGGTAGATCTGATGGAACTTGGACGGACGATCTATGACAGATATAAAGCGGGAGAAGAAGTAGAAGAGAATGCGAAAGCGCTTTGTGACGCGATCAGCGACAGAGAGGATACAATGGAAAGCTATGAGAAGAAGATCTCCCGTATTAAAGGCGCTTCCGACTGCCCGAACTGCGGAAAGATGGTAGCAAGAGACATGGCCTACTGCCCGTACTGTGGTGAAAAAGCCCCAGAGCAGGAAGTGGATGAAGGAACAGAAAATGAAGCTGGGGCAGGAGAGGATACGGCGAAAGATCCTGTTGACAGTGTGAGGGAAAAAGCTGCAGACGCGGCGGAGACAATGGCAGAGAAAGCACACGAGGCGGCAAAGAAAGCCGGAGCAGCAGCGAAGCAGGCGGCTGAAAAGACTGGAGAGGCAGCCGAAAAAGCGGCTGAAAAGGCCGGGGAGATGGCAGAGAAAGCGGCTGACAAGATCAGCGAAGCAGTAAACAAGGTATCAGAGCAGTAGAAAGTAATAAGGTATCCCAATGAAAAAGAGATGGTTTCTGTATGAAACGGCAGCTTTGTTTGCCGCAGATCAGATATGTAAAGCTTATGTTGAACAGAATATGGATCTGGGTGAGGAGAAGAAGCCGGCAGAACATGTTATTCTCCGGCGTGTCCACAACAGTGGGATGAGTTTTGGACTTTTAAAGGATATGCCGAAAGTCGTGTGTGTCTTGTCCGCTTCAGCGACGGGGATCGTGACAATGTCTCAGTTGTTCAGCATATTACGGTCAAAGGGTTTTCTGCAAAAGGTATCTTTATCTGCACTGGCAGCCGGGGCATGGAGCAATACCTTTGATCGGTTTGGACGCGGATATGTGGTAGATTACATCGGATTTAAAAGCGGGGATAACAAAACAGCTTCGCTCACATATAATCTAGGAGATTTCTTCATTGCCGCAGGCGGGGCAGCCGTATTGGTGAGCGCCCTTTTTTGTAAAAGCAGGGAATAGAAAGTAAAATTATAATGAAAGCAGAAATATAAGCAGACAGGAAATAACAAAGCCGCTGACAGGAGCAGACCGTGATGGACAGGTATCACGTCATCCCGACAGCGGCTTTTACTCTGTCAATATCCCCCGTAAACACAAGACCGTCCATGCCAAGAGTTTTTCCTGCTGCGATATTTTTCTCCAGATCATCGATAAAGAAACATTCCCGCGGATCAAGGGAGAACGTTTCAAAAAGGTACCGATAGATAGAGGGATCGGGCTTTGCCATCTTGATCGGGGCGGAAAAAACAATACCCCGGAACTTTTTCAGCATGTCATAATGGACAGCCTGATCTGCAAAATATGTCGGTGCGTTGGATAAAAGATACATTGGCACATCATTCTCATACAGCTCGTCAATGAAGCTTAGAGTATTTTCCAGAGGCTCCACATATTTGGGCCACTCGCGGAAAAATTTGTGCGCGGCAGCCTTGAGATGACCGGGGACCAGAGAGACCGCGTGTTTCGCATTCTCATCATAATCGATGGTCCCCTTGTCAAGTTCAGACCAGTTGGCAAAGACTACGGAGGAGAGGATCTCATAATCCGCGTTATTGGTACAAAACTGATGAAGGATATATTTCCCGTCAAATTTTCCGATGACATTTCCAAAGTCAAAGACGATGTTCTTATAGTTCATAACTGTTTCTCTTATAATAGTTCTCTTATAGCAGGTTGATCCCGTTTTCTTTTGCTTCTTTCACGACATTTTCCGGCCAGAGAGAGGACTGTACTTCTCCGATGTGGGCTTTCCTCAGATAATACATACAGATGCGTGACTGTCCGATGCCGCCGCCCACTGTATAAGGCAGTTCCTTGTTCAGAAGAGATTTCTGGAACGGGAGTTCGGCACGCTCTTCGCAGTCCGCGGCCCTGAGCTGGCTCTTCAGAGAATCTTCGTCTACGCGGATGCCCATAGAAGAGAGTTCCAGCCCCATATCAAGCACAGGGTAGTAGACGATGATGTCACCGTTTAATTCCCAGTCGTCATAGTCCGGGGCGCGCCCGTCATGTCTCTCTCCGGAAGCTAATACTTTGCCGATCTGGGAGATGAATACAGCACCTTTGGCTTTCGCAATACGGGTCTCGCGTTCTTTGGGCGTGCAGTCCGGGAACATATCCTCAAGCTCCTGTGAAGTGATGAAGAAGATATCATCCGGCAGCAGCGGTTCAATATAATTATATCGCCTCGATATGTAATCCTCTGTGTCTTTCAGAGCGGAATAGACTTTCCGAACAGTGTACTCCAATGTTTCCATATTGCGTTCTTCTTTGGAGATGACCTTCTCCCAGTCCCACTGATCTACGTAGAGTGAGTGGATGTTGTCCGTGTCCTCGTCGCGGCGGATGGCGCTCATATCTGTATAGAGTCCTTCGCCGGAGTGGAAGCCGTAGTTTTTCAGTGCGTATCGCTTCCATTTTGCAAGAGAATGTACGATCTCTGCAGGAGCCTCATCCTGCTCCCTGATCCCAAATGATACCGGGCGTTCTACTCCATTTAAGTTGTCGTTCAGACCGGATTCCGGACGCACAAACAACGGTGCGGATACACGGGTAAGATGAAGGGATTTTGCAAGCGCTCTCTCAAAATGATCTTTTACTTCTTTTATGGCAACTTCTGTCTCACGGATTGTAAGAGGAGAAGAATAGCCTGCGGGTATTTTTAACTGTTCCATTTAAAATGCCTCCTTTGCGAGCAGTCTTGATTTTTCTATTTTATCGGAGCAGAGTGTAAAAGTCAATCTTTAAATTAACAGATAATTTGAAAATAAATCGAAAAAATAACTAAAAATTTATTGACAAACGAAAAAAAAGAGTGTTATTATAATTTCAACAAATAAAACTAAATGAATAATCAATCAAAAGAAAATAAGAAATTATCTTCTGTTTGAAAGGAAATTCAAAAAAGTTTTATTTACCTGACGGATATCGTGCTTGGCAGACGAGGGATCAGATATAGAGAAACATCATAATGACGAGAAAGTTATGAAAGAAGTAAAATCTATATCAATAAGAAAGATCTTCGGAAACCAAAGTCTGGCAGGAATCTAAGAATAGGAGGTACGGACCACCGGGAACATAACTTAAGTCTATCGTAAAAAGGATAGAAAAAAGAAAGAGGTAAAAAAGAATGACAGAAATATCAGAATGAAGATGGATGTTGATCAGGTAAGTGATTGGCGTCCATCTTCATTGTGTCTGCAATCTTGTAAATATCCCGGATAATTGATAAAATGGATGGGAAAAGAAAAAGTATCAGTATAGTACAGGAAGAGGGAAGAGGGGAATGTCTAAGACCAGCAACCAGAAGATAAAACTCCTATATCTGATGAAGCTGTTTGAGGAGGAGACAGACGAAGAACATCCGCTTTCCCGCAGGGAACTCGAGGAGAGGCTGGCGGATATGGGGATACGTACAGAGCGTAAAAGTCTGTATGATGATATAGAGACACTCAAGAACTTCGGCATGGATATCACTTACCGCAAAGAACGCCCGGAGGGTTATTATCTGGCGGAACGGGATTTTGAGCTCCCGGAACTGAAACTTCTTGTGGACGCGGTCCAATCGTCAAAATTCATTACACAGAGGAAATCTGACGTCCTGATAGGGAAGATCGAAAAGCTGGCCAGCAGATATGAGGCACGCAAGCTGCAAAGACAGGTCGTAGTGGCGGACCGCATTAAGGCGATGAATGAAAGTATTTATTATAATGTGGATCAGCTTCATGCCGCCATCGCAGAGAACCATCAGATTGTGTTTCGGTATTTTGAGTGGACAGTATCCAAGGAGATTCGTTTAAAGAAAGGCGGGGAAAATTATAAGATAAGTCCCTGGGCGCTGACATGGGACAATGAGAATTACTATCTCATCGGATATGACGCGGAGGCGGGAATAATCAAGCATTTCCGTGTGGACCGCATGCTTCATATCGCACTTCTGAAGCAGGAAAGGGATGGCAGGGATGAATTCGCGCGGTTTGATCTGGCACGTTATACAAAACAGACCTTTGGCATGTTCGGAGGGAATGAACAGACCGTTAAGATGCGTTTCCATAATCGGTACGTGGGAGCCGTGATTGATCGTTTTGGGAAGGGTGTATCCCTAAGACCGGACGGAGAAGAGTATTTTATTGCCCGTGCCGAGGTGGCAGTGAGTGAACAGTTCTTTGGATGGGTTACCGGTTTTGGACGGGATGTGCAGCTTCTATCGCCGGAATCGGTGGTGGAGGAATACAGAGAGCTGTTGAAAGATCTGACAGAGAAGTATAAAGAAGCAGGAGAGGAAGTCTGCTGATGTGGGAGTAAAATAAACACAGGAGGAGGGTATAAATATGAACAGTATCAATGAAATATTCGGGCAGACAGGCGCATTCGATATCCGGGATGCGATCGCTGAGATGGGTGAGGGCGGACATGTACTGACTAATGGGACTGTTCCTCTGCCTGTTCGGGCTGAAGATAGTACGGTTTTGGGCTGTGCTTACGGGTTTTGGACTCGGGTTCGCTGCAGGTACCATAGCCGGAGCTGCCGGGGGAATGGATACGAAAGCCTGTCTCATCGCAGGTCTGGCGGCGGGGATCGTGCTTGCGGCGTTAGGAGCGGCGCTGTATCGTGTAGGAATATTCATTACAGTATTTGTGTCTGTAAGCTCATTCTGCACCTATGTGATCAATCCCGATAACAGTATCCTGCTTGCGGTCTGTACGTCCATCGGTCTTGTGGCAGCGATATTGTCTGCGAAATTCACGGAGGTCATCACCATCCTTGCGACCGCCGTTTTTGGGGCAGTGCTGGGAGGAACCGCGGTCTGCCGCATGCTTCCGGTAATGGGAGAGACCATACATATCCTGATATGTGCCGCTTTCACAGCTGTGGGAATAGTTATCCAGCTTCTCCTGGAATCAAAGAAGCGGAAGAAGAAAAGCCTTGAGAAAGCGGCAGAGATCCGTGAAGAGGCATCTGCCGCAAATGAGGTGGAGCGTGCCCGGGCTATGATGGATGATCTTGGCAATATATCAAATAATAAGGATGAGGAAGAGTAAAGTCCGTTTTATGACACACCCTTTCTGATAAGATAATGACAGAAAAAATCTTATTGGAAAAGGGTGTGTTTAATTATGTATAGTAAAAAATCATTTCTTGGCGGCCTTATAGCGGCAGGGGGGAGTGCTTTCCTGGCATTTTTGATGGTGATGTTTTGTTTCACAGAGGTGCGGATACCATCGGGTGCGTATGAGGCAGCATGGATCGGCTGTCTATACATTATGCTGCGAGGAGTTTCAAGACTCTGCCGCTAGAGTGACAGGCATGATTCCTTACGAAGCGAAAAATACGAGTTTTTATGGAGTGAGAGGTCTGCGTCCTTAAGCAGTGAAAAGTGCGTGTCCTGTATTGTCACAGATCAGTCTGTTGATGTATAATAAACATAAAGATCAAGAAAATATATATGAGTGTTTATATCAGTGAATATATAAGAAAAGAGGACATGCGTATGAAGATTGATATGCACTGCCACGTGAAAGAGGGCTCCATTGACAGCAAAGTCGGAGTGGAAGAATATATCACGATATTGAAGAAACATGGTTTTCAGGGAATGGTTATAACAGATCATGACACATATAATGGATATCGCTACTGGAAGGAGCACATAAAGGGAAAGAGGCACACGGATTTTGTCGTTCTTAAGGGTATTGAATATGATACGAGGGACGCAGGGCATATCCTTGTTATCATGCCCGAGGGTGTTAAAATGCGTCTGCTTGAGATGAGAGGGATGCCGCTGGCTGTCCTGATCGATTTCGTGCACCGCAATGGCGGCGTCCTTGGACCGGCGCACCCGTGCGGCGAGAAGTATATGAGTTTTACTAACGCGCGGAAGTTTTACCAATCGCCGGAGATCGTGAAGCGTTTTGATTTTGTAGAAGCTTTCAACAGTTGTGAATCTGTCCAGTCTAATGCAGATGCAGAGAAACTGGCAAGGAAATACGGAAAGGTTATGACAGGGGGAAGTGATTCACACAAGCCCGGATGCGTGGGACGAGGATATACGATCCTGCCCGAACCTGTCACCTGTGAAACAGAGTTGATTTCTCTGATCCACAAAAAAACTGCTTTCAAGGCAGGCGGATCACTCTACGAGAAAACGACAAAAGAGCGGATCGGAAAGATCAATAAAGTCCTGGTGTATTCGTTCTGGGTATACAATAAGAGCGGAGAGATTATCAAGCGCAGGGGACGGAATAAGAAAATGGTGGAGGAACATCCCTTTGATCCGATTGATCCCATTGAGCTGTATTATCATTCATAAAAGGGTTTCTGTATAAAAAAAACAGGCGGTATTTGGCATACCGTCTATTTTTTGTTCAACTCATAGAGGACTCTGCCTCCGTCCTTTTTTTCTGTGATCATTTTCTGCTTGACCATATAAGGGAGGATGGAGCCAAGAAATTGTCCCGGATCTGTTACAGTGATACGGTCTTTGCTGAACGGCTGGCTGGCCGTCAGGCCTTTCACTACAGGCTCCAGTTCTTGTTTTGTCATAGCGCCGTTCTTCTTAAGGGTTTTTTTGACCTTGGATACTCCTTTTGCACTGAGCATATTGGAGAGATCCTGATTCTTCCGTACGGCGCGCCACAGCCCCCAGCCGTATATGAGCATGGTGGCCA
>ERZ1643249.1999-NODE-1999-length-19664-cov-7.130195_pt1 | contig 19664 bp, 42 predicted proteins | sample MGYA00579263_ERZ1643249 | MGnify/ENA primary metagenome ERZ1643249 (study PRJEB29033, sample SAMEA4952264) | chicken gut metagenome | biome: Broiler Chicken; feature: Gastrointestinal Tract; material: Caecum | place: Ireland | collected 2018 | study: Broiler... | reverse complement strand
GGTTGGGAAGATCGCGAAGTCGTTTGCAGACATTGGGACGGCGGCATTTCAGGGTGTGTCAAATGCCTTGACGCAGACGAGCGCGGGATATGTTTTGGACGCCCGGCAGGGGAAGGCATTGAACGATGCGAAACTTGACAAAAAAGCAGTGGCCAACAACCTGACCACGACGGCGGCAGGATATGCCTTAGACGCCAGACAAGGAAAAGCCCTCAATGACGCAAAATTAAATAAAACATCCGTTGTCAACAATCTTACCGCAACAGCGGCGGGGTACGCTCTGGACGCCCGGCAGGGGAAGACGCTGAACGATAAGATTTCTCAGACAAATACAAAATTGACCAAGAAAGTAAGCGGATTTGAAGAACCATTAGTTGTAACGAATCCATACACGCCTACAGAAGACGCTATTCTTCGAGTAAATTTTTCTCCGAGCTCCGGTAGCATCGACGCTACTGTATATGTGTTGCAAGATGGAACGGGTTGGCTTTACGGCATGTCTACCAGAGGCTCTAACCTTATGCAATATTTTCCCGCTTTTGCTGGAAAAGAATATCAAGCCTTTGCGTCACAACCAGGGACTATTGGTCTTGCGCTTATTCCTTTGAAAAAGGACTAACTATTTCCAAAAACCTTTTAACACGAATCCGGATTCAATTAATGCAATTTCTGAAGAATAGGTATTTGCGGAGAGGTATACGTTCATCGAATTCTCGGATAATCCATTTAGTGTCAGGTGGTAGATTCCTGCGCTTTCTACACTTCCAGAAAATGCATATACCTCATCCAGATTCACGGTAAGTTCTGCGGGGAGGGGCGTTGTTAAAATCGCGAAATATACGTCAGCCGACTGAGAGTACTGGAGCCTTACTTTTGACGCGTGCAGATTGCCAACAAGTTCGAAGGTTCCATCATCGTACTTTTTTAGATAATACTTCCTCGATGCGAGGCCTCCCAATATTCCGCGTGTCAATGAGTATGATACTGCGGCCAAATTTGTATTTTTTAAATAGATGAAAGGAGCAAAAAACTATGAAACTAAGACTTGTAGACCAAACAACCCATGCCATCACGCGGGCGGAGATCACGAACGGCCGCCTGGAGATTGATTTCACAGACAAAACAGCTGAAGAAGTAGAAGCGATCTGTTCTGTCCCGGCCAACTTTGCGGAGATCGAATTACTGACCGATTCCGACGAGGTATTTTCAGATGGGATTAGGGGATGGACCGTATACGGCGGGACGTTACTCCTTAACGACGTGAAGACGGCCATCATGACCAAGGCCCCCAACGTTACGGAGGAGAGACTTACTACCGCTGAAGCCAACGCTCTTGCGGCAAGAACAGCGACCCAAGAGCAGGGGCAGGAGATCGAACAGGCCAACACCAATCTGCAGATGGCGATCGCGGAGCTGACCATGGTGATCGCCACCCTAGCGGCGCCAGCAGCTGGAACGGAAGGAGGTGAGGAAAGTGTTTAGCGAAAACAGCGTAATCGTAAAAACCTGGGTAGGCCTCGTGATTGCGGGGACCTATACTCAGGAGCAGGTGCCAAACTTAAGCAACCTGCAGAGCGCAGTTAACAAAGTGATTGAAAATCTGAAAGGGGAGTAGTTATGGTGGAGCCGGCATGGATCACCCTCGTGATATCCGCTCTGGGCTTCTTGGCCTCCGTCTACTATAGTAACCGCAATGCAAAAAAGACAGACATGAGCGAGGCGGTCCAGAGAGCCGAGGATAACGCGAGGATCGCAACCAAGCTAGATAACATCGCCTCAGACGTGCGCGAGACGGCCAAGAGTGTGGACCGTATCCGAGAGGATATGGCAGAGCACGGGAGCCGGATCACAGCAGTAGAGCAATCCACGAAGTCCGCGCACCACAGGATTGATGAGTTGATCAAGCTACATAACCGGTACTGCGGCACGGACGAACCGTACCGAGAAAGGAGAGAGCAATGAACAAACAGTATTGGATCAAATGGGCCAAGAAGGCAGGCATCCGAGCGATTAAGACGGTGTCCCAGGCGGCTATTGCCGGGATTGGCGCTGCGGCGGCGATGGGGCAGGTAGATTGGAAATATGTGGTGTCTGCATCGGTGTTGGCAGGCGTGCTGTCGCTGCTGACAAGTATTGCTGGACTGCCGGAGGTAACGACAGATGAGACATCATCAGAAATAGGATCCTAAGGAGGAAAAACTATGAAGATTATTGAAACGAACCTGAGTTTTGGAAGCATGAGCGTAAGGAGCAAGACGAATAGAATTATCGTACATCATGCGGCTGCTAAGTCGTGCGGAGCAGCAACAATCCATCAGTGGCACAAAAATAATGGGTGGTCTGGGATTGGATATCATTTTGTAGTGAGGAAAAACGGGACGATTGAAAGGGGGAGGCCTGAAAAGTATGTTGGCGCGCACGCAAGCGGATCCAACTCAGACAGTCTTGGGGTCTGCTTCGAGGGGAATTTTGAGAGCGAGACGATGAACGCAACTCAGAAAAATGCGGGGAAAGAACTTGTGGCATACCTGAAAAAGCGTTATGGAATCAGCAAGGTGCAGCGCCACAAGGATGTAGGCAGCACATCCTGTCCCGGAAAGAATTTCCCGTTTTCCGAGATTGCAGGGGCCAGCGGAAATGTTACTGTCACGACTGAAGGAACGTCTGGAAGTTCTGGGGACATAGCAGTAGATGGATACTGGGGGCCAAACACTACCAGGCGGCTGCAGCAGATTTTCGGTACTCAGGTTGATGGGGTTGTATCTAACCAGTTCTCCTGCTACAAGGCACAGAATCCAGGATTAGAGGACGGCTGGGAGTGGCAGTCTAAACCTACGGGATATAGTCCATTGATTAAAGCAATCCAGAAAAAGGTCGGAGCTACGCAAGACGGACACATTGGCCCAAAAACGATTAGGGCGATTCAGAAATGGATGGGCACTACGCAGGACGGTGTGTTCAGCCGGAAATCTCCATGTATCAAGAAGCTTCAGCAGTGGATTAATAAGCAGTAAAAAACATCCCCGGAGTTGCGGCTCCCTGGTGCTCTGGTCGGCGTTGGGAGCCGCCTTTTGCTGTCCTCTGCATTTATTCCCCGGCTTGGAACGGGCCTCGGCTGCATTACAGCGCCGGAACGTGTCCGGCTTAAAGCTGACAAAAGTTGACGGAATAAATAAAAATGCCTTTTGCTTCATATTCATTTATGATTTTTTGAACTTCGGTTTTTTCACTGATTTGGTAATCTGTAAAACCTCTTTGACCTGCTTTTCCGTTGTCATGCTCTATTACTAATGTCATTTTACTTTCCTTCTTTCTCCCGGCTTTACCCGGACGGGGCGGGATGAAGTGGTTATACGGTTTCGAGGTCCTCTATCTGTTCCCAGGTAAGGCCAAATGCTTCGACAAGAACTAGAGCACGGTCACTCATTATAACTGAGAGCTCCTGTGTGGGATTTTTGTCAAAAAGTTTAGCGAGATTTTTGTACTCCTCGATGTGTCCGGCTTTGCTCCAAGCCCTCATCTCGTCATAATTTTTAAAATCCATGCCTAAATATTTCATAATTGTTTCCCTCCGTTCCTTTGATGATTATATACTACACCTAAAATAATGTATTTTCAATAGACAAATACACCAAAAATAAAGCAATATAGCATAGGGATAATTGTGCATTATTTATAATGTAAATGACCTTGAAAATGATTTATTAATAATGTATAATAGTAAATAATAGAATGGAGGTGTCGGAATGTTTGTCTATAAATTTGATGTGCTGGAAGCCCTGAAAGAAAGCGGATATAATACGACAAAATTACGAAAAGATAAGCTGTTAGGGGAAAATGCGATCCAATCTTTACGCCGTGGAGAAATGGTCGGGATTATTGCGCTCGAAAAGATTTGTAGACTATTAGATATGCAACCGGGGAACATCATAAAATATGTAGAAGACGACAAAGAAAAACATTAAAAATAATGTAAAAACCCATTGACAATACACTGAAAATAATGTAAAATTATAATTGTCCAAAGGGAACAAGGACAATAACCCGAAAGGGAGAAAGGAGAACAAATGAACGATATGAACATGAGCGAAACGGCAAGACTGATTATCGGACTCCGGGCGGCCGGATGGGATGAAAAATCTATCAATGATTTTATTCTCTACATCGAGACCGGAGAAGATCAGTACAAGCCAAAAGAAAAGGCTGACTAAACAGCCAGCCACACACAACAGGGGCGGACGATAAACCGCCCCACAGGGAAATGATATCACAAAAATAACGATAAATCAAACAGGGGATAAGGTCCTCTGTTTTTTGAATTAAATTGCTATTTAATAAAGAAGCAAGAGGGGAAAATCACTTGCCCCTTTTGCGCCCCTTTTTTAATATGTCAGAATAAGAAAACCCTTGAAAACACTGAGTTTACAAGGGTTTTTATAAAATAAAAAATGCGGAGAAAGGGACTTTGGAAGAAACCGGATTGCACAAGAATAGCGATTTTTCAAGGGTTTGCGATGAGGATATGGACAAAAATATACCGGGAAATATCAGATGTTTGCCCCCTTTTTTGCCCCTTAAATCAGGCGGATATCCCGTATGGATTCGTTGGCCCGTGCCTGAGCCTGCTTGGTCACATGGTAGTAGATATCCCTGGTCACTTTGCTGGTCCGGTGTCCCAGGCGGCGGGAGATAACCTCCAGATCCACATGAGCCTCCGCCATCAGGGCGACATGAGTATGCCGCAGGGCATGGGGAGTGATCCGGCGGCCGAGAATTCGAAGAGTGTTTTCCCGGAGGTATTTGTTGTAAGCATAATAATCGATATGCTCCCCATTGAGATCGCAGAAAAATAGCGTGCTCTTACATCCGTTGCGTATATTTTCTGAGAGCGTAAAGGCCCGGATCTTCCGGCAAAGGTCTAAAAGCTCATCTTGCATATAAACATCGCGGACGGATGAGAGTGTCTTGGCGGTCGTGGCAATCTCATTATTGGTATCCCAGGTTTTGGAGACGTGGATCATGCGGCTGTGGGTGTCTACATCCTTAAGTTCCAGGGCAATCGCCTCGCCCACACGCAGGCCGGAAAGAGCCAGGAAGGCAGTTAATAGCTGCCACTGCGGGACGGACATACCGGCCAGCAGTTTTTTCAATTCAGAACCCTCCAGAAACTTCTCCTGGAGCCGCTCCTTTTTCTCCGGGTCCGGGGCCTTATCCAGCTTATCCAGCCACCGGATATCGTCGATATAGTCATTTTTATAGCCCCACCGCATTAATGCCTTCAGGCGTGCCAGACGCTCGTTTAAGGTGCCGTTTGCGTCTCCAGTAGAGTTGAACTGCTTGCGGACATATCCGGCGTTTAGACGGGACACAAGCGTGTCTCCGCCAAGGATATCAATCAGGCGCTTACAGGCAAAATAATTCCGGGAGTAGGTGGACAGCTTGACATTTTGCTTCTGGTCCTCACGGTACAGATCAACGAGGACGGAAAGGGTCAGATCGAGATCAACGGAAGGGGCAGCAGTCAGCCTCTTCTGGATCTCCGCATCCAAGATCTGCGCGGCGGCCTTCCGGGTGGTGCGGGTGTCCTTATCCATGGTGCAGGACACCTTCCGGCTCCTTCCGGTCATGGGGTCCTCGTAACGTTCCACAAATTTGATTTTTCCAGCGGGTGTTTTCTCAGCCCACATAATATCCCTCCTTAAAAATGGGTATAAAAATAACAGCCAGCAGGAACGTGAGTTTCGCTTGCGCTGTCTCCAGGAAGATGATAAAATATTTCATGGGAGAGCCGTATTGATTACGGCTGCGGGGCTCTTCCTGGAGCCTTGTGCATTGCCGTCCGGTATTGGTAGTACCGGGCGGTTTTTATATAACGTAAAAGACCCCGTATTGCTACGAGGTCTTCACATAATAAACTTATATCTTCTTTGATGCCCCTAGGGCGATATTAGAAAAGATTTCTCTTTTCTGTTAGTTTATTATAGTTCATATTATGCTCGTAGTCAATGAAAATATTCTAGATTTCCGCAATATTTTTCTCAAAAAACGTACAAATCCTTTACTTTCTGATTGATTTTTTCCATATTTTCTTCAGATAAAGAAACGCCAGCTAAAACACCCTTAAGACTTCTTGGATCAAATATACGTATTTTACTAATTGTTGTAATCTGATTCACGAGAGCAATGCTACCTCTTTTCATTCGAGAAATTTCGAGACCTATTTTATCTAAATATTCTTGTTGCTCTTTGTTGTGTTTGTCTTTTTCTTCCCAAGCGAATTGGAGCTTCTCTACAGTTTCCAAGTGGACTTTTGCAATAGCAAGTTTTTGGTCGAATTCATCCGTTCCCTGTTCGCATTATTTCAGATCTTGGATAGATTTTTTTGTAAGATCTGTCATTGAGTCGAAAAGAGAAAGCATTTCTTCAATGTCGTGTTGTTCCTTTTTTAATGATTTGTCAACGGTGTCATATTTGAACTTTAATAACCGATAAATATCATTTCCAAGGTCTACGCTATTTGGGTGAAGAGTTCGACTCTCCCTTGCTGATGTAAGTGGTATAACAGTAACAACGGGAGAGTTATGTGCGTTTTTATTATCAAGAACAATTCCATAATGCAGTCCACCGTATTCACTGCCTATATTAAACCCGAACTGTAATTTAACAATATTTCCACGTCTATATGCTATATTGCGTGTGGGTTCAAATTTCTCTTCAAAACTAATCATGCGAACATAATCCTTAATCCAATAGGATAGAAGATGCGCTTTCTTTAAATGTTCCCCGGTTGGATCATTAATAAAGGATTCCAACATTTTATTTAACGATTTGATAGCCTCTTTTTTATTTTGTATAACATCATCTTTTGTAAATTCTTTTGACAAATCATTTCACCTTCTTTCTTTTGTGGATGCATGGCCGCTCTGGTGTTGATGGCACCAGAGCGGCTTACTTATTCGAGAGTAATTGTCTGAGTGTCTTTTGAATCACTCAAAGAAATCAGATCAGACACTTCGATGGTAACGTCGCTGGTGTCAGACAGAGAAAATACCTCACAAACCTCAATGCTCGAACCGGGCTGGACCTCCATCATATAATTATTGATTTCATCAATATTATCCGTGCTTATTGTCGTTTCACGCTGGGACCCATTTTGAAAACACTGAACATAAGCGGCGACAGCGGAGCTCGTATTTTCTTCTCCATTGTTTGTAAATGTATAGTAATAATAAAGACAAGGATTCCCTTCGTAATCTGTGCCAGTTTCGTGCCTGACGTAAGTTACATTATAACCGGTCCCGTCAAAGTTGATAACACCATCATCTTCAGCAGTATCGGTTTCTGGATTTGACTCTTGTGTCTGAGGATTATCATTGATCGAAGCAGAATCATCTCCCCTGCCGATAATTGCCCAGATAATTCCAAGCACAACCAAAACAGCAACAGCAATGAGGACAATTTTGAGAACACCGCTCTTTTTCTTTCTGCGCTTAGATGTCTTTCTACTTCTTGGCCTATAATAATCCTCGTAATCGTCTTCGTAGTCGTCTTCTAGGTCCTTGCGCCAGTATCCTTTCCTACAATTGTCGCAGAGCAGCTTATCAGGATTCTTTTTGCTCTGTCTGAGTTTTTGTCCACATATTGGGCACTTCATAACTAATCCCCCTCTCATCTCATGGTAAGATATTTAATATTGTTAACGCATTTATGCGCAAATGCCGATTGGAAAATTATCAAAAGAGCGTCTAAGTTGACAATTTATCCACTACCTCTCCAAGGCAGGAAGAACTTTCGTCAAGCGGGATATCTGCATATTCTTCGTTGACAGAGATCAGACACTCGTTTCCGCGCTTTTTGACATAACTCTGGCCATCTACAATAAAAATGCCAATATCTCCGACATCCACATCATCGGCGGGTTTGACCAGGAGGATATCGCCGTCATAATAGAGCGGCTCCATACTCCGGCCATTGACACCGATCGCATATTTCACATCCTTATATTCCGGCACATCTGGAATCTCAATCAGATCCACAGGAACGTCATCGAAAACAAGCTGGCCGCTTCCGGCAGAAGCAAACTTCTGATAATACTGGACAAGCCGGTTACGATGTTGTTCTAACGGGATAATATTTCCGCGGCTGCGCTTATGCTCTTCGTCTAATATGAAATCAACTACCTTCTTGCCGTGATCGTCAAGGTCGCGGTATTTTTTTATGTGTTCAAACTCGGCAAATGTAACATCATTGACTTTTTTTGGAACATTCACAACATCCTGAAAAAGATAATTCGCATCTACCTGTAAGGCATCGAATAACTTATACATGATAGGCTCTTTTGGATGGCTTGTTTCTTTTTCGTAATTTGTGATAGCAGAACCGGTAACGCCAATTAAATCAGCCAATTCATTTTGGGTCATACCGAGACGTTCGCGAGCCTCTTTAATTCTTTTGCCAATTCCCATATCAATTCTTACCTCCTTTCTAAAATCACTATACATTATAAATCTTAATATGTAAAGAAGAAATCTCAAGAAACTTTATAAAAAGTATTGACAACTAAAGAAACGTGATGTATATTTTAGATAAACTAAAGAAACTTGAGAATGGAGGTGATAATGTGTATAAATCCATAGTAGCGGAAAATGCAAAAAGGATTATTGAAAAAAAGTGCTTAAGCAAAGGTGCGGTTGGAAAGAAAGCTGGATACGACATCAAAAAGTTTAGCAATATGCTACACGGAAGGAAAATTATTACAGATGTAGATGCAATGAACATAGCAAACGCGCTGGAAGTAGAGCCGAACGAACTATACGGAATAGAGCCAGAGGAAGAGAAGGAGGTGGTATAGGTGATGAAGAGGATGTATGAGCGAGAACGAGAAAGAGAAATACTCCACAGATACATGGAGACGCTTGCAAATAGCTACAAAGAAATAGAGCCAGACATTATGTCCAGCTCCATTTGCAAGATTTACGACAGATTACATGGGAGAATCAATGACAGCCGCCTTCGACGGTTTGCTTACCTTCTGATTGCGAATTTCTTTGTAAGCCTTGCGGTATTCGTCATAAATCTGCGATGGCGTAAGTCCTGATAAATCTTGGTTCTGGATGTACAGAAAAGCGAGAGTCTCGGATTCATCAGACGGAAATATTTTAACGCTTTCAGACATGAAATTTCCCCTTTCCTCTATACTCGGCTCTGGCGGGAGCCTATAAGTAGATTATAGGAGAGGAAAAAGAAAAGGGCAAGAGCAAGAGGAACGATTAGAAGGAGGTAAGAAATTGAAAAATGGAATCAGAACAATTTTAGCCATATTGGTTTTTGCAGTCGGGCTTATCCTGGCCGTATATTTTGGCCTTTGGGTAATGTTTATAAAGCCGATCATGGCGGCGTGCGCGGCGTTTGATGCCGGGACACTGACAGGAGTGATGATAGGAAAAACCATACTGAAATGTATCTTTGCAAGCGCGGCGGCGTCCGTGATACTTACGGTTTTTACATGGATAGCCAAAATTATAGCGGAAGATTAAGGAGAGAAAAGCATGGAACAGGCGGAAGCATTACAGGAACTAAAGAGGATCCAGAGGATTCTGCCGGACTTAATCCTGTGCTTGACTGAGAAGGAGGAACGGGCACCGGTCCGCAGGTATGAAAAGGCCGGATATTTTAAGGGGCTGTATGGGATCGGGGCCACGGCCTATCAGGACAGAAGAAACGGAATCCGGGAACAGATCCAGAAAGGGAGATACCCAAAGGAAGCGATCCAGGACAGACTTGTGGACAAAGCGGTATTTTGGGATTATGCCAAATACGGATATATCCTGCGGCATTACCACAGGAGGGCGCCAGAGTACGATGATCGCCGCTGTATGGAGGCGGCGCTGAAAATGGAGGGGAACGATGAGGGAGTATAACTTAAAATTCGTGGAGCCAATGAACATAAAACCAGGGACCGACTGGGAGAAACGCCGAGAAATACGGAGAAAAGAGCGAGAACTTGACCGCTGGTGGTGCAGGTTCTACCGGGCGGCGCTGGCGCTGGAGATTCTTGTTATGGCGCTGCTAGTGGCATGTATTACACACTGCGAGTGGATATTACAAATAATGTGAGGTGAAAAGAATGAAAAAGGAACAATGGATACCAATAGGGGCCAGGCTTAAAGAACCGCTGAAAGAAATAGCAAAGATTGCGGACAACTACGAACTAGATGGAATACTGCTCGGAATCGAACGCGGCCCGGAAGGGATGGAAGCGTGCGCGGTCCTGGAGGACAAAGACACCGGAAGAAGACTGACGGCGACAGTAGAAAGAACAGGCAGGATGGAACTGGATGAAGATGGAGAGGTCTACTATGTATCGAAATGAACGCCAGAGAAGGATGAAACAGAGAACATCCTCTACATCATCCGATGCTCCAACGGGGCCATGAGTTGCAAATACGGAACCTACAAGGAGGCGGTGGAAGTGGCAGAGAAATATGTAAAAGGCACAGACCTGACCTATGTGATCGCATGAAAAGAGCGCCCGCGGAAACGGACGCCATAGGCTTTCGCCACACAGATGATAAATAAAAAAATACCTATATATACTATATCATCTGTGGGGCGGAAAGTCAAGGAAAACAGGGGATTTACGCCCCATTTTCCAACTCGATAAGAATATTAAAGTTAGGACCAGATGATGAAAAAAAGATATAAAAAAGTCACATACACATTTCCGAACGCCATAGAGGTCTATGAGTACCTGGATGGGAAATATGGGGCCAGGGGAGAGCCAAGAAAAAAGAGGAAGAAGCCAACCCCGGAGCAGATCAAAAAGCGGAACCAATGGAACAAAGAGAGGAAGGCCAGACATAAGCTGAGGACCTGGTTTAAAAAGAACGATTACCTGGTCACCCTGACCTACCGGAAAGAATCCAGACCACAGGACATGAGGCAGGCCAAGAAGGAGCTGGCAGATTTCGTCCGCCGGGTCAGACGGGACTACCGGAGGCAGGGGGCGGAACTAAGATACCTGCGGAACATCGAAGCAGGGACCAAAGGAGCCTGGCACATCCATATCATCGTCAACCGAATCCCGGACGCGGATCTGATCCTAAAGGAAGCCTGGCCCCATGGCGGGGTAGATTTTAGACTGCTCTACGAGCAGGGAGAGTTTGCGGACCTGGCCGCCTACATCACTAAGACACCGGAGACAGACCCGCGGCTGAAGGAAGCCAGCTATCAGCCGTCCAGGAACCTGCCAACGCCGGAGCCGGAAGTGAAACGCCTGGCGCGCTGGCGGAAGGAACCCAAAGAAAGGCCCGGATATTACATAGACAAGCCAAGTTACCACGAGGGGATAAACCCGGTGACCGGGTACAAGTATCGGTATTACACGATGATACCGATCCACAGGAGGATTTAGGATGCAGGATTACGCGCAAAAGCAACTGGAAGAATTCCGCCAGGCCTTTGAGAGCTGGCAGGACGAACAAGAGAAAGACGAGGGATGGAAGCGGGTCGAGATGGACGATGAAGAACTGATCGGGCTGGCCTGCCAGATCGCGGCGGAGTTTTACGGAGGAACAAAATGAAAAGAGCGACTAAGGAAAACGTTGAAAGGATCAAGGAGAAGGTAAAACGAACCACCAAGGAAGAAGGAATGGCAAACGGATTTAGCGTGATCGCCGGGGCTTGTACCGCGCTTGCCGGAACGGAGAATGAGCGGACGTTTACGGAATCCCAATTGAAAGAGCTCTTCGAGGCGGTGACGAGGACGTGAAAGAAGTAAAAATCTACATCGAGACCAGCCTGGCGGGCCCATGCGTAAAAGATGGATGGTATGCCGCGATCCTGGAATGCCAAACCGCAAAGGGACCGGCCACGAAAGGGTTTGTGGGGATGGAGGAAAAGACCACCTACAACAGATCGACATTGCTGGCAGCAGTAAAGGCCCTGCAAAAGCTGAAACCATGCCGGGCAGTGATCTACACAAACTGCGCCTTTATCATCAACACCTTTGAGAACGGCCGGCTGGAAGACTGGCGCCGCTCAGAATGGCACAAAGCCAGCGGCGAGGAAGTCAAAAACAAAGAACTGTGGCAGCAGTTCCTGGAAGAAGAAAAACGGGTAGGGAAAATCGGCTTTAGATTTAGTAAACATCACGATTATCGGCCTTTGCTACGGGAAATGATCGCGGAAGAACAAAATAGATCAAGAGAAAAAGCGGAAGCGACAGCCGAAAAACCTTAATTTTACAGAATGGGAGGGGCATTTTGGAAGAAGGATTGATGTTCCCAAAGAAAAAGTGGAAAAAACGCCGGAAGAAACATGGGAAACCGCTGATATTTACAGAATCGGGAAGGTGTTTTCTGTGCGAGGCGGAAGGGATTAAAAAATATCAAGAAACGGAGCGCCACCACGTGCTATACGGAGCGGGGCAGAGAACGATCAGCGAAGCGGAGGGATTCGTGGTAGACCTATGCCCATATCACCACCGAACGGGGCAAAAGGCAGTCCATAACTGCCGGGAGACCAGAGAATATCTTTGCCGCCTCTTCCAGGCGGAATACGAAAAAATCCATACAAGAGAAGAGTGGATGGAAAAAGCAGGGAGGAATTATCTTGAATAAATGGGACAGCATGTTTGATTTTGAGAAACACTTTGGCCACCACAAAGACTTGAAGATCGGGGACAAAGTAAGATATGAGGGCGTAGAGAGGGTAGGAACAGAACCGAACGGGGAAGGGACTGTAATCGGGTTTGGAAAGTTTGACCAGACAACCTATGTATGGATCAAGAGGGAAGATGGAGAGATCGCAAGCGCGTCCTATGGAACAGTAACAAAACTATAGCACCCACTGGGATGTATCACGCGCAACCAGATGACCATAGAGGACCCTGGCCCCAAGCGGCCAGGGAGAAAGGAGAACTATGTTAAGAGACCAAGTGGAAGATGTGAGAAAAAGGGAACCGGGCCTGCTGAGGCAAAGAACGGGAGGATGCCGGTTTTGCGGCCAGATGATAACCGTAGAAGCACCGGGAGAATGGGAGGAAGAAAAAATCGACGAACTGGCAACAGAGTGTTGCAAATGCCAGGAAGCGGAGGGCTACGCCTACAAAAAAAGAAGGAAGGAACGGGCCATAGAAGCGATCCTGAAGCAATTTGGGCCATACCAGAAAACGGGGATCATTAGGGAGGGGACCATGGAACTGCTGGCGGAAATCGCTGACCAGGTGGTAGAGGACAAGATCCAGTCTGGGACCATCGATATCGGCGGCGGGCTGAAAGCCAAGATCGGTATCACGGCCAAAGGAGCCGTAAAAGTGGAGCGGAGCAAAACGGAAAAGGAGAGTAAAGAAGCATGAGAGATTATCCAGAAATCTATGCCGTGGATTTTGACGGCACCTTGAACCTGGCAGATCATTATCCAGAAATGGGCGAACCAAACCGGGAACTGATCAAGTTCCTGCGGGAAAAGCAGAGACAGGGAGACAAGATTATCCTATGGACCTGCCGGGAAGGAGAACTATTGGAGGCAGCAGTCCTCTTTTGCAAGGAGCAAGGACTAATCTTCGATGTCGTCAACGACAACACAGAAGAAAATAAATTGTACTGGGGAAACAACTGCAGAAAAGTAGCGGCTCATTACTATATCGATGACCGGAATCTATTCCGGCAGGAAATGGAAGGAAACATGAAAGAGAGCACAAAAAGACTAATATGCAGCGTATGCGGAAAAGAATTTGAGCCAAAGAAGGAAGATAGGTATACAGGAGTAATTGTAAGAATGGCAGGGCCAAATGATTACTACGACTGCTTCGACTGCCCGGAATGTGGGAGCCAAATTATGGCAAGTAGGAGGATAGAAAAAGCAGAAGAATGAGACGAATATTGAAATATCCAGGAAGCAAGTGGAGACTGTCAGACGAACTGGTAAAAATGGTCCCGAATCATCACACATACTGCGAACCATACGCTGGGAGTATGGCCCTTCTCTTCGCGAAGGAACCGAGCCCGATAGAGATTGTCAATGACCTGGATTCCGATGTGGTTAATCTATTCCGATGTATTCAGCAGGATTCCGAAAGGTTGGCAAGGCTGGTAATGACAACCCCGTACAGCAGAGAGGTATACGATGCGCAGTTCCGAGAAAGCGAATACGCAAGTAGATATCAGCGGGCAGCAGGATTCTTAATAAAATGCTGGCAAGGTCACGGATTCCGAACGCGAGATGGGAAAGTAGGATGGAAACATGACGTGCATGGAAGGGAACGCGCTTATGCGATGTGGGATTGGTACAGGCTGCCAGAATGGATCATCGACGTGGTAGAACGCCTGCGCATGGTGCAGATCGAGCACAGACCAGCCCTGGAAGTGATCCAGAGATTTGACTATGAGGATGTGTTTATGTATTTAGACCCACCATATCTACTGGGGACGAGGACGGGAAAACAGTATAAGCACGAAATGACGGACGAGGACCACGAAGAGCTCCTTCAGGTGATCTTGAAAAGCAAGGCCAAGATCATGATAAGCGGGTATGAATCGGAGCTATACGAAACATACCTGAAAGACTGGAAGCGGATGGAATTCAGAGGGGCAGCAGAACACGGAAGAGTGAGAAAAGAGATCGTCTGGACAAACTATAGACCGGATGGTCAGATGGATATCAGCGATTTCATGGGCTGATAGAAAAAAGGTGAAGGAATTGGATTACAAGAAAGAGATCATAAATAGGGCGGAGAGCGGGAGTGGAGAAAACCCACCCGCACCGATTCCGCCGGACGTGCGCAACCTTGGCCCTGAGAAGGGGGATGCCGGTAGAACAGGTATCAAAAATGCTGGGACATGCCGGCTTAAACACGACTATGATCTATCTGGACCTATCGGAAGAGGAACTGGAGCAGGCACATAAAAAGTATGTAATTTAGTCGTTTTTGCGAAAAAAGACTAAATTAGGACATATAGCATTTGAATGACAGAAAGGATCTAAAATGACAAAAGAAGAAATGGTAACGATAATCGAAAGTATAGATGATATAGCGGTACATCCAGAAGAATTTATGACTTTAACGGAAATAGAAGCGTACGTTAGAGGATTCAGAGACGCAAGAAACTGCTTTATGGATACTATAGATGACATCTATAGAACAAATAAAACGGACTAAGGTTGCGAGGTAAATTAGGATTTATTTAGGAGGTGCGAAGAGAATGAGTGAGATTAAGTTAAAGCCGTGCCCGTTCTGTGGCGGGAAAGCTGTAATTCACACTGGTGAAGGTGTATGCGTTATATGCAGAGAGTGTAACAGTCGGACAATGAGCCTAGTTGACGGAATGTCGCAAGGAAAACCGGGCGGCGGTGCTGTATATAGAGTAATAGAATTATGGAACAGGAGGGCAGACAATGAGACTGATTGATGCAGATGAACTGATAAAGGCAATAGAGCAGTCGAGAAACAATAATCCTCATAAAGATTGCCGTATCAAGAGAATCCATGACATAGAGCATGACCATTTTATAAAAATGGTGTCAGAGCAGCCGACAGCCTTTGACAAGGAAAAGACGATTGACCAATTAAAGGAAGAAGGTTGTATTATCGATGACGAGGCGGGAAATAGAGCGGTTGAGATTATCGAAAACGGCGGGCTAAACTGATATTTTTGAATGGAGATAAGGAGGTTAAAAAATCAGCCTGGCGGTGGAGTACCAAGCTGATCCAAAAGCTATACATGAATAGTTTTTGTTGTGGTTTTAGTCGAACGGCCGTTGCTGACAGTTGTTTTGATGCGAATATTGCCACTTCTGGTCGTCCGAGCAGTTGAACGAACTTTTACAGTTCCAATTCTTCTCATACTACAAGCCTCCTTTCTTAATTATTTTTTTACTCCCGAACACTATATATGAAAGAACAACTGTTCTGTATACTACATATTGTATTTCTGGAAAGGAGAGAAGTCAAGTGCACGAACAACAGTTCAGTAAAATTCTACAGAATGAACGAAAGAAAAAGGGAATTTCACAGGGAGAATTAGCAAGAATGACGGGGTTTACGGTTAGGGCAATCTCATACTGGGAGAATGGGAAACGGAAAATAACCCTTGAAAATGCGGATAAGGTATTCAAGGCTTTGCATGCGTCAGTGACAATAGGAGAAGTATAGAACGATAGTTCTATAAACTGATATTTAGGGCGTGACTGAAGGTGTGGTCACAGTAACTAGCGGTGTGGAGAGACCACTGCATAAGCGGGGTACGGGGCGATGTTACAGAACAAACGAAAGGAGAGCGGAGATGGAGAGATTAACAGCATATGACGGGGATTATTATTATCCTCACTGCATGAGAGGAAGCACATGCGATGGACGTGGGCCATCTGAAAAATGCAAAGAGTGTGAATTCGACGAAAGAATATGTGTAACGCTCGGTAAGTACGAGGACACCGGTCTCACCCCGCAGGAGATCATGGAGCTGAAGGAGCGGGATACGGCGAAAGCACCGATCGATGCTGATGAAGATTATGGATCCTTTACCTGTCCGTCATGCGGAGAAGCAATATATGCAAGTGATGATTTTAAAAGCCATAAGTTCTGTTTGAACTGTGGTCAGAGGATTCGATGGGAGGACTGACGATGCGAGAAATATTATTCCGTGCAAAGAGGATAGAAAACGGCGAGTGGGTTGAAGGGCAATATGCATATATACTGAATCCGCTGACAGAGAGTGGTGAACCGATTAAGCATCTGATATGCAACGGCACAAACATTTTTAACGATGAAATCGAGCCGGAAACCCTCTGCCAATACACCGGACTGAAAGACATGAACGGTAATCTGATCTGGGAGAATGATATTGTAGAAGATAAGCGGTTTAATGGATTTTACAAAATAGTATTTCGTGTAAGAGATGGTGGCTGGTATGTTGAGAATATCAACAGTGGCGCTCTGTTCAGAATTATAGAGAGAACAAGTTGTCAATATGAGAGATGTGGAAATATTTTCGACAACCCGGAACTGCTGAAAGGAGGACTGACATGCAGGAGTTAGAGAAGATTTTGGAAGAGATAGATGAGGAAATAGAGAAAGAACGTACAATGTGTGAAGACATTGAGGATACGCCAGGATGGAGGCTATACGAAAAAACCATGCAAATGGCAAAACATATCATCCACAAGCACCTATCTCGTGAAAACGACCCAGGAATCACGAGATTGTCGAGAGATAATGACGGCTGGATCCCGGTGGAAGAGCGGCTGCCGGAGGATGGGCAAACGGTATTATGCACGGATGGACAATACGTATACTTGGTTGAGTATGATGCGGATTTGGACGCACCATTTGGTGACGTGGATAACATTACTGATTGGCAACCTAGTCCAGAACCATACCGCCCGGAAAGGAGCAAAAAATGAGGAAGCACACAGCAAAACTAGACCAGCTGAGCCACATGGACGCGCTGGAGGCCAAGAAGCCTGACCAGAAAGCCCGGGAACGATTCCGCCGGCAGGCATATCAAGCAGCGCAGATGGTCCGGGCGCAAGGGAGACAGATAGAAAGAAAGACGGCAGCAGAATATCTGAAAGAAAAGTGTGGGAGAAAGCATGACAAAGGTTAGACCACTTAACAAAGACAAATACGAGATTAGCAAGCATAGGTTCCTGGAGTTATATCATTTCTGCCTTCAGTACCAAGAGTGGAAAAATGAGTTAAATCACATGCAGGACACGGTAAAAAGCACAGGATACGGAACTACCACAGCCGGAAACGGAGGAGATTCAGCGACAGAGCGTCTTGTGATCCGGAGAGAAAAGCTAAGAAAAAACTGCGAACTGATTGAGCAGACGGCCATCGAAACAGATCCAGACATATACGAGTACATACTGATAGGTGTCACCACAGAATATGGATCTTATCGATATCTAAGCAGTATCGGGATGCCGTGCGGCCAGACAATGTACTATGACCGCAGGAGAAGGTTTTACTGGTTATTGTCGCAGAAAGTATAGGTGAGAGTATGAGAGAGAATTTGAAAGAAGCCCGTAGGAAAGCGGGCATGACCCAGCAGCAGATGGCGGCTGCTCTGAATGTGGGATTGAGGTACTATAAACAGATTGAAGCCGGACAGAGAACCGGAGATTTTACATTGTGGGACGCAATGGAAGATATCACAGGAATACATCAACGGATACTCCGAGAGATTTCAGATAATCGTCGCGACAAAGAAGAAAATCCGTAGGAACATTCAAAACATCTGCGATTTTTACAAGCATGTCCAACGAAGGAAAACGATCGCCGCTTTCGTACATGCGGTACGAGCGAAGAACGATTTGAAGAGAATCTGCCATATATTGAGCAGTATATCCTCTGGACTTACGAACAGCATTTAATCTTTGACCAAACATAGCACCCTCCAAAATAAAATATTGACAGTGAGCATATTGTACACTATAATGATAAAAAAATAGAGTGAGCATAATGCTCACTAAAAGGAGGTAAATGTATGCAGTTGCCACGGGCGGTAGAAATCAGAGGAATTAGAGTGCTGACAACAGAACAGCTGGCGAAAGAGTACGGAACAGAAGCGAAGGTCTTGCAAAATAATTTTGCATACAACAAGACGAGATACAGCGAAGGGAAACATTACATAGAGCTGAAAGGGGAGGAATTAAAGAGATTTAAAACAGGACATGAAATTCAGGGTCAGTTTAAACATGTCAGATCACTTTACCTCTGGACAGAGAAAGGAGCTCTTCTCCATGCCAAGTCATTAAACACAGACAAAGCATGGGAAGTATACGACTACCTGGTAGATTATTACTTCCGGCAGCAGGAGGCACCAGCGGCAGCAGGAAGGACAGAACTGGCGCAGATCAAAGAAATAGCCGATAGGACACACAGGACGGGAGAAAGGCTGGTAGATATCCGGGGAAATAAAACGGCAATGACGATTCTGGAAGAGATGAGAAGATACCTGACAGCCATGGAGGCGTTGATGGAAATATACAGTAGACCAAACACAGACCAAAGGATAAAAGGGGTCATGACGGCGATGGATCAAGTGGTTGGGAGGATATGGGACAAGAAAAGCGAACTGAAGGAAGTGAGACATAAATATTTGTAAATTTGTAAAAGTGCGTCACTCAGGGGACAGAATTCTGTGCTATAATGCTAGCATGAGATATTGAGATAAGATATCTCAAACAAGGCAGTAACCGGAAATGGGGACTGCCTTTTCTGTTGCCAGGATCTGTTTGCGGCTTGGCAGTGAAAGGGAACAGAGCCTATGTAAAAAGCGTTGATCCTCCTTTTGTCTTGATAGATCAAGCCGCAAAGGAGAAAAAATGTTTGACTATTACGGAAATAAGTGGAAAAAGAAAAGAAAACGAATACTCCGGCTGGATGGGTATGTATGACGGATAGCTAAGCGGTACGGGCGTACCGAGGAAGCGGTAGTGGTACACCACATCTACCCAGCAGACGAATACCCAGAATGGGCGTGGTGCGACTGGAATCTTATCAGCGTAAGCCTTGCCACTCATAACAAGTTAGAGAATAGACAGACGGGAGAACTGACAGAGGCTGGCATAGCACTACAGCGCAGAACAGAGCCGGGAGTAGATTGGAGGAGAAGATGAGAAGCGAAGCAATGGAAGCGGCTAAAAGAATCTGTAAGAGC
>ERZ1643249.1997-NODE-1997-length-19680-cov-25.069758_pt1 | contig 19680 bp, 15 predicted proteins | sample MGYA00579263_ERZ1643249 | MGnify/ENA primary metagenome ERZ1643249 (study PRJEB29033, sample SAMEA4952264) | chicken gut metagenome | biome: Broiler Chicken; feature: Gastrointestinal Tract; material: Caecum | place: Ireland | collected 2018 | study: Broiler... | reverse complement strand
AGAAATGCAGAAAAGTATGTAAAAAACACTTCCACTGAATGGATATACCATATTTTGCAAGGCGATTTCGAATACAATCCTTTTAACTCTGCCCAATATCAAACGCCCAAATTTGAGCCATGGTTTCTCATTTATGCACATGATTAGATAACAAAATTCTATATTATGTATTGAAAGATTCCCTTTTTTAGGAGGGAGGATATTGCAGGTGTAGCCTTGTAATAATAGCCTAGGCTTAATATCACCCGCACCCTCCCTCCATTGATACTACTTCGGAAACAGGCGTCTATTAACTGTTTCAATAAATAGTTTCGTAATATCTTTAAAGTGCATCCCTTTCTTTTGCGCTATGAATCCGATTTCGCTTGTACTACTAAACCGAGGTGCAGAATTAATCTCAATAAAATAAAATTTCCCAGAAGATAAATTTATTCGATAGTCAATACGGCAAATATCTCTAGCACCTAGCAGTGTGGCGATTTTTTCTGATTGTGCACGAATTGCTTCAATAAGTTTCTTCGTCAAAAATTCATTATTATAATATAAAATCCTTTCTTTGTTATGTTTTTCTTTTAATCCATATACAGCGTACGGAGATGAATCAAAAAGTTCTGCACCTACAATATCATTGATATAATAACTCGATGGATTTCCAATTAAATAATTGGTTATATCTAAACCCGAAACATACTCTTCAATTATAATTTCGTCGAATTCTTCTAGTAGTTTGTAAGTAAATCTCAAAACTTCTTGCGGAGTATGGCAAACATTTTCTGATGAAATGCCTAATGATGAGCCTTCACAATTAGGCTTAACAAACAGAGGGTACTGCCAGTCTTTTATATATTTTTCCTTTACTACCAGTTGACGATTTACTATACATGACTTAGGCATTAGAATGTCAAGAGATCTTAACGCCTGCTTGCAAAAATGTTTATTATTCATCAGCACACTTGAAAATACATCAGAACCGCTATAGGACGCCCCTAATATTTCTAATAAAAGAGGGGCCTGTGCCCGACTGTAATTTTGGTCCATGCCATCAGTAAAATTCAGAAAAATATTATTGTCAAACCTTTCCTTTTTATCTACGGCATGAATAAGTTCAGGTATTCCACCAAAATATTTACAATTATATCCTTGAGAAGTAATTGCGTCTAGTATCTCTGCAATATTTTGACTGGTGGGATGATCACTATATATTATCTCGTCTGTAGAATAGTCTTTTAAATTTTCACGGTAGTCGCATAATAGTAAATAATTCAAATATCAGTCACTCCTTTATATAAATATATGACAGAAATCTAAAATTAATTATGTGGTTATTTAATGCCTATGGATACAATCCTCTACATACAGGATAATAAGGTATTATCCTGAAGGATTATGTGTGGTCCAGTTGGAAATGTGCTACACTACCTGAAAAAGCATGGAGGATAAAGTTATGAATTATAAGGAACAGGTGAAAAAATACCTTGATTATTGTGAATTTAGAAAAGAGTTGGACTGGAATACCTTGAAGGCCTACAGAATTGATTTAAGACAATTCTTTGATTATGCGCAAGAAGATATACCGGATAAGAATAAAATAGAAGACTACATAACAGAATTGCATAAAAGATATAAGCAAAAAACAGTAAAGCGTAAAATAGCGTCTATCAAAGCTTATTACAATTATTTAGAGGAGTGTGAAATTATAGACAATAGTCCTTTTGGAAAAATAAAAGTAAAATTCAAAGAGTCAACCGTTTTACCTAAAATAATCCCACGTGAAGAAATTGAATGCCTTCTGAATTATATGTATTCGTGTGAGGGGATAAAAAGTGAAAAAACTTACAAATATTGGCTGCGGGATATAGCTGTAGTAGAAACTCTATTTGCTACTGGAGCCAGAGTATATGAAATATCGCATATAAAATTGGAGTGTATAAATTTGAACACCGGTTTAATAAAAATTATGGGTAAAGGCAGTAAAGAAAGATATATTCAAATTGCTTCGCCAGAAATTTTGGAAATTCTAAAAAAATATTATGAGTATAATTCAGAAGCAATCAGAATGAGTGGATTTTTCTTTGTGAATAGCCGGGGAAATAGATATACAGAACAATCCATTAGATTAATGTTAAAAAAATATACAAAAATGGCAGGTATTGAAAGGAATATTACTCCGCATATGTTTCGCCATTCGTTTGCAACATACCTGATAGAAGAGGAAGTGGATGTGACTTACGTACAGAAGATTTTGGGACATAGCTCAATTAAAACTACCCAGATATATATACATATTGCGGCTAAAAAGCAGGCAGAAATTTTGCGAGAAAAGCATCCCAGAAAACGTATGCATATAGTTCGTCTAGAGCGTGCAGCATAGTTTTTTGTTACTTTAATAAGTTGCTGACGTAAAGTAGACCGGCTTAATTAGGGGTGGTCTTTTTAGTATGCAAAAAGAGACATACTAAGCGAAAAGTAGCAGTGAGTGCTCTGAGAATATGAGCCAATTAATGTTTGGCGGAAATGAAATTCATAAGATTTTTGGAATATAAGCATAACATGTAGAAAATTATGTTGTTTTTTGATATAATTTATTTGGTAATTAGCAGTTATCCATAGATATTTATATTTTCAGACGCAAATTCCATGATTTTCAGGTGGAAGGAGATAAAATGGCAGAAATTCAGAAAAATAACAAAAATTTATTAATTATATCCCTACATGCGGATCCCGCTATGCCACCAGGAGTGAGCGAATGGGGTGGAACACATACTTACATGAGGGAACTTTTGACGGAATTATATGAAGAAAAGTATAATATCATATTACTCACAAGAAAAGTATATGAAAAACAGGACAATATTGAAAATGTATCTTCTTCATGTAAGATTGTACGTCTTACTTTAGGAGAATTCGAGAATTTCGATAAGAGAAAACTATTTGAACTCCATGATCTTACCTTGCAAAAAAGTGTTCTAGCATTAAAAAAGCTCAATTTTAAGCCTGATATTATACATAGTGTTTATTGGAATTCTGGACATTTGGCATGGAAGCTTTCGGAAATGTGGGGAATCCCTTATGTACACAGTGTCATATCTAACGGTCGTGGACGAAATGCCCATGGTGCAAAGGGAACGGCACCCAAACGGATTGAAACAGAAGAAAAAGTTTTTAAAAATGCTTCCTTTATACTATGTGTTGCAGAAAGTGAGAAAAACGAGCTCTGTCAGTTTTATGGCATCCAGCCGGAAAAAATAGTTGTTGCAGGGCAGTACGTTCATCCAGCATTTATCTATGCATCACACAATTCGTATGGTTTTCCCAGAAAATCCGGGATCCATTATAAAATTGAGCCCGTGTATCTCCCCCCATTAAAGCCTGCTAAAAGTAAAATTTCAGACTGGTGGAACTCAAAAGTATTTGTCTATACAGGCAGATTGAGTTTGGAGAAAGGACTTTCTTATATTATTCAAGCATGGTATTTATTGTATCAGAAATATGGAGAACTATGTCCTGCATTGTGGATAATAGGAGGAAATACCTATGACATAGAAAACATTCGCTCATTGCTTGGTATTTCCGAAGATATATTATGCGAAACAGAAAATGCAGGAAAGCTTGTTTGGTGGGGCTATTTAGACGAGAACGGAATCAGTACGCTTTACACTCGAGCTCTGGCCCTAATAACGCACTCGCTTTATGAACCTGGAGGGCGAGTAGCAGTAGAGGCCATGTGCGAAGGTATTCCAGTGCTGGCTACGCCAAACGGCTTTGCCTTGGATTATGTTCAGGACTGGAAGAATGGATTCCTGGTTCCATATGGAGATATCAAAACTCTGGCTGTCAGAATGGAACATTTTATAAAACAACCGTATCTCTCAGATATTATGGGGAAACAGGCAAAAAAAATCAGCCATATAATACTTAGAAACTGGGATTTTACCGGTTCACATCTTGCTGTATATCATGCCGCATTACTTCGCCAGAAAGATATTTTCAAAAAAAGGTATAGTTGTACTTTTGAGGAGCATATGCAACGAAAATTATGCCTATATCCGTATAATCAAATGCTTATAGACAAAACAGATATTCTGCAGATTGCGGAAGAAAGTCAAATTGATCATGTGCTCTCTATAGACAAGCTGGAATTTCCAAATTCCTCTTCTGAAATATGGGAAATTCGAACGAGAACCTCTGAATACTATGTTAAAATTCCATATGACAGAATAAATTTGTTTGCCTTGTGGAGCCGACCTAAAGAACAGCCTCTGGTCATTCCTGCCTCAAAAAGGTACGCTGCTGAAATCGGAGCTTTAGGATTCTCTGAAATTACGCCAATTATAGGAAAAAAAGATTCGCTTTATGCACTTATAAGAGAAAAATACACTTCAGTAAAACTGCCTCCGGACCAAATGATTAATAAAGCCATAGCAAGCATACTGGAATTTTATAAAAAAAACAATACTACTTCTCTCTATAGTATAGAAACATATGTCAAGTCTGCAATAGACGAGCAAAATACTTATACAGTAATCGATCAGCAATATGAGCAATTATCTACCAAACAGTTTGGCTGGCAAAATTATTTCAGAGACTACTCACTTCGTACAGAACTTCTACGATGGAAAGCTTATTATCAGGCACTTGCGGAGGATATCAGAAAAAGTATTGCTCCAATATTTGAACCGTCTTATTCCACTATCTTGGGAATAGCTTCCGAAGAAAATGGCCTGCATTTTGTAATGAATCACGGCGGATATGACATAAAAAATCTGGTTTTCAATCCAGATGTTGTACTGCTGGATAATGAAAAACTCCATCCAGGATGGCCAGGGATTGATTTCGCAGATATACTCATTACATATGTGCGCTTTTTAGAGGCAACCGAGACTTTTGAATTATGGGATTTTCTTTTACAAAAAATCCCTTCTGATATTATTTCTACCAACTTGCTGGCTGGTTGGGTTATACTGGGAACTTATAAGGAAGTAATATCGGCAGCAGCTTGTCTAAAACCAATATCCGAATCTCTGCATGAACGTATTAAAATTATGCTCCATTTTATAAAATAACTTCAGCCAGTTACCAATACGATTCCAGAATAATAAATGACCTTGGTTCTAAATTGACTTCTCCAGTCTTTCTCGGCAAGAAGTCTGGAGAAGTCGGTTATCAGATCTGTGCCAGAAAAACGAAGCTTTACGTCATTAACAATCTGCAATTCATTCAAATCATATAAATAACGAAGCACCAACAACATACCATGATAAGGAACCGATTGTTTGTCCTTTGTTATTTTTACTGCAAACATATTCTTGAGCGTATTTAAGACTTTAAATAGTAGTTCTTTTGCCTTCTCCTCGTTTTCAGATTGTAAAAGCAAAACAGAAGCCAGATTTAATTGTGCACGCCAGAGATATAGTTCTGACTTACTTATTTCTAACAGATAAATACTCTCCCGGAACTTTTCAATGCTGGTTTCGTAATTCGTTTCTGCTGCTAGACAACATCCATAGATATTTTCTGCCCTCCCTTTTTGAGAATACATATTTAGAGCAGATGCTTCCTCAATAGACCTTTGTGCCCATAATTTACTCTGGTAAAATTTCCCGGCCAGAAAGAATGACATTGCAATATCTGTTTTTGTATGGAGTACTTCCTGATACGGATACAGCTTGCCTTTCACAATTTCTATCAGCTGTTTGTATTTTTCAGCAGCCTCTTCCGGATTACGCTTCAACAATTGATTACCCTCCTGGGATAGCAATGCTGCTCGAGCATAATACGAGCATGGATACCGCTTCACACCTTCCTTAAAAATAAGATATGCATCATCTCCACTGCTGCACATTTTAACTGAAAGTCCATAAGCATTATATACCTGCCCTGGATAATCTTCCTCATCTTCAAAAAGATCTGCAGAATTCTTTAATGAATCATATAGTTTCAAGCTGATTTTAAGAGCCTTCTGTAAATTCCCTGATACAAAACTTTTATGCCAGAGTATTAGCAGATACTTATACCAAAATTTATTTTTCTCAAAATCTACATATTTTAGAATAATATTCTTTTCAACAAGATCATATATAAATTCATAATTAGTATTATTTTCTTCATGAAGCTCCCGGATACAATCCAATGAAGAAAAAAGTATTTCCAGGGGCATCTCGGTGCTTTTTTTGGTAACCTCTATATACCTGAGCAACTCTGTAAAAGCATCCTGATATTGATGCATTTCCATCAAAAGATGGGTGATGTATTGTGTTCTGTGGAGAATATTTTTAATATCTCCAATAATATACAGAATATCTAGTTCAATCAACAAATAATATTCATCTGACTGTTCGTGTTCCAAAACGTAAGGAAACAACCTTTTAGCTGTCTGATAACGAAGATTTTCATCTGTTATTTCTTTCATGGCATCCAGATAGCGCAGATGATGACATATCAACTTGCCGTTTTTCATATCAAAGACTGTGCTATTGATGCATGCATTTATTACATTATCACAGTTTTCGTAAAAAAATAAAGCGAAGATTTCTCTTGAAATCCTTCCCTTTAAAATTACAGCAAGCTCAAAAACCTGAGAAAAAAAAGGAATATTTTTTAAATTATTTATCAAAGACATCGTTGTTGCGCTGAATTTAATCCCTAATTTCTCCCAATATTTTTTTAATTCTTCACTGGAAAGAGTATTTATATAGTTTTCAAATCCGCAAGGTTGACTTTCCAGCAGTTTTACAGCATTATGTAACTCAAAGGGATTATCACAAAGGATTTCTGCTAGACTATTATATGCTTGATTTGTTAATGTAAAACGCTTTTTAATAACTTCAATAGCGTTTTCACGTTTGAATTGTGCTATTTTAAATTCTGAATCCACAATATTTTTTATATACTTAAAATGATTTTGCGATTTTTCAATTTTATTGAGTTTTGACATAAAAAAGGGTGTTCGTGTTTCTAACACAACCCGTATATTATTCTTTTTTAAATTTTGAATCATATCCGTTAGAAAAGCGAAGGTTTCTTCAGAAACTGTATGCAGATTTTCAAAAAAGATAACAATTTTTAAAAACTCACGTTTGGAATTTAAAATTAAATCTAGATATTTTAGTAATAAATGAAGATAAATATCCTTATGTTTCTGATATTGTGAGTGTGTGGATAATAAAATATATTTAACAGCATTTATGATTTCAGGATTCGCATGAGAATCTCCAACAGAAAGTAGCGTATCTATATATTTTTCCAGATCAGAATCTTCCAAAACAGGCTCCAATTCCACTCCCCAAATGCTCTCCAACACAGACAAATACAATATTCTTGAACTTGTACATAAACTTAAATCTATGATACAGCTTTCATAATTTAATTTTTCCAACGCTTCTCTTACTTTGTCACATAATACAGTCTTTCCTGTACCTGCATTACCGGAAATTAAATAAATGACACTTTGAAAAGCCAGTCCTTTTGTGATTTGTTTTATCTGCTCTGTGCGCTCCGGTACATCCACATAATCCTCATTTAAACTTTTCAGTTCACAAAAACCTTCTGATTTTATATCAGAAACAATAGATTTTTCAATTTTTGAAATAAACCCCTTGCTGATATTGCATTGGTTGATAAGATATGCTTTCTTTTTTTTAATAAATTTTTTTAGGTCATTTCCACCTACACAGATTATCTCAATGTTCGCTCTCTTTTGAAATTTTGCAGTGTTTTCTTTTGTCTGTGGAGCAAATGGGATATTCGTGACAATATATAGCTGGCTTGCGGATAGATTAAAAGCGATGATTATTGCTTTTGCACAATCATTAAGTGGAAGTGAGGACTGACTGCTTCTATACTTGGCTTCCATAAGAACCAGTTTCATAAGGGCTCTGTCATTAGATCGAAGGAGCCATATACCATCAAATCCTGAATCATGCGAGGCATTTGTATGTTTTTCTTCTTGAATCTTTGCATCTTTGTATATATCCCTCACGTATTCATATGCAAGTGATTCCCATTCTTCCCAATTATTAGTTTTCTTATTATTTCTTTTTTTATTGTTCATAATAATATCCTTTAAATATCTGAAAATTCCTTGATGAAAAAATACTGCAAATGCGATTTAATATAATGGATAACTGCTAATTATCCGTAATTTCGGCCGATTAAGGTAGGAGAACGGGAAGGTATAACTAAACTTGACTGTATATGCAGGTAAGAAAGTTTAAATTTTTTATGCTGTATGATATACTTGAATAGAAAACTTTAAAACCGGCACACAGATATACTGAGGATGAGACCTGATAAAAATGCAGCTGTAGCTATGTGCTCAGGAAAAGGATTAAACACAAAGGAGAAGTCAGATGAGAGTAATTACTCAGGCTATAAGGGTGATTGATTATGAGAATAATGAGGTCTTGACAAGGGATATCATGCCGAATTTCAGCGAATATATTGAACAGTTGATAGCCTATATCAATAATAATACATCAGTCCGTGAATACAGGACACAGTCTGCAAATACAGAGGTTATAGCTGCTATATTAGAGATCGTGAGACAACAGGAAGATTTGGATTTGGTTACACGAAATGTAGATATGATAGCTGATCGCCTGCTCCGAAAAGAGAAAGAAGCAAATGAGAGGATTGCTCAGCTAGATACTAATGTGCAGAAGGGAAGTCTAATATTAGCATTGATTGAGAATGAAGAAAATATTTCATTTCTTCTTGCGAAAGTTGAACATACGGATTTCTTTGATGATACGGATTATAGTATAAAATCGGGATTTTCCAAGGATACAAAGAAAATTTGGAAAACTTGTCTGTTTGATATAGATGATACCGAGGCGCCAACGTTTATCGCAAGAATCTATTCTAATACGGTGGCAAAATATTGGTGGCATGACTTTTTAGAGTTAGTAGAACTTCAAAGTGATGAGTATAATACGAAAAAGGCATTTCGGTCAGTAGATTCAGCATTGACTCGGACTCTAAAAAAAGTGGCGCCGCATGACCATATGATAATTAGAAATGCGATGTATCTTTATTTTAACAGTGTGGAACACTTTGATTATAGTGAGATGCTGGATCAAACGATTAGAAATTATGTTCCAGATGACATGACAGAAGAGACAAAAGGAATTTTATTGGAAAAATTAGAATCTTTGCCACAGGAGAAGGGATTTGACCGTCAGTTCAGTGCGGTTCCTACCGTTATTAAATCCTCCATGAGGAAAACTTATGAGGTGTATAATGGCATTCAAATTCGGATACCAGGTGGAATGGAGGAATTGAAAGATATTATATGGTCGCAGCAGGACAGTGACGGAAAACAATATCTTAAGATTCGAGTGAATGATGAAAATACATATCGGATATTTAAGCGGCAAGAGTGATCTGTGTAGGAGGAATAGAGTGTGTTTGAAGAAATTAAAAATAAAATTTCTGACTTAGTTGAAAAAGAGAGCAGAAAGATTTACGAAGTTTCTTTTTCATTTTCGGCAGCAGTACCACTGGAATTCCAAGAATTATTCGATGTGATACAAAGCGTTCCATCAAGAGATGATATAAGGATATATCTTTGTACAGAAAACGACGAGAGATTTACGTTTAATAAGAGTACTGCGGAAGCGGAATACAACAGTTTCATAGGCGAGCTGTTGGAAGATGAACAAATATTTGTAAAACTTGAAATAAATAAAGAAATCCAGAACAGGCATTTCTCGGTGTATTGTTTTGAAGAATTTGCAGAAGATTTGATTCGGCTGCCGATTGAGCAGGCTTTGAATGCATTTTCCTTAATTCTAAATGAGTCAGAAGGTTATATTGTTTTCGATCTATTTGATAATAGAAATATTTTTTTTACGAAAACGATGTTTTTTATTGGGGCGAATAATCAGGAAGTCAATATAGACTTTGACAGAGAGCAACGACTGCAGGAGTGCCGTGAAACATCATATTTCTATAACCAAGACCACTATGAGTTGCTGCCGGACGATTTCAAGATAATTGTTGGATATGAAGGAAATCCTTTCGTTGAACTGTTTCAAAAGTTCGAAACTATTTTATCCTTATGTATGTTAGCATCTAATTCTTCAATTTTGAGAGGAAACCTAAAGCTGCAGATTTTGGGGCAACGTTCTGTGGAATATACATATGATTTAAAAGATATAGAGGGGAATCCTATTTTATATAAAGTTTATGATTGGATTTATTCTGGTGGAAGTTCTATTGATAAGGCTCTTATTGCCAGAAATATTATTTGTTTACATTGTAAGTATGAGCCTTTACTGCGTCTGGATTCGAAGGTCTTAGCAGCGATTCTATCGAATTATAATTTATATTTGAAGGAAAATGTGACGCAGTATCTGGAATTGAAAAATAAAGTGGCAGAATTTATCAGTGGCATTGTTTCAAAGACGGGTGAATATGCAACAGAACTTTTGGATAAATTCAAGACAAATTTAATCGCTATTTTTGGTTTTCTTTTTACTGTTATAATTGCAAACATTGTTTCAGATCAACCTCTGGATAATATATTTACGAGGGATATAACTGCAATCCTTGAACTGGTTTTAGCAGGTTCAGTTGTCTATTTGATTATTAGCTTTAAACAATCACAGTACCAGATGAAAAAAGTATATAATAGTTATGAGGAACTAAAAAAATTATATGATCAGATACTAACCGATGATGATATAAAAGAAAGTTTTCAGGATGACAAAATAATTATGGACATGAAGAAAACAGTCAGTAAGTCTCAGAAGATGTATTTATCGATATGGATATGCTTTCTTGTCATACTTCTAGTTTGTCTTGAGCATATTAGTGACAACCCAATTATTTTCTCTTTTATAGAAAAAGTTGTTAATGGTGTGAAGTCTGTTCTTTGAAAGGGGCGGAAATATGCATAGTGATCTTTGGGGCAGGTGCTTTAATGATGAACATACAATATTGCTTACAGGACTGGAGCCTTTTTCTTTGAACAACCAGCAATAGAGCCAGTATATTCATAGTGATTTTTAAGGAGTTTTATGTTTCAGTACATACAGAAAAAAGACAGGATAGTGGTTAACCCAGGTACGGAATCAAAGGTGATCATTCCGTCTAGAATGTATCCTTTGGAGGCAAAGCCATGCCAGATTTTTACTTCAGATGATACATTGCCGTTAGAAAGGGATGATGTGACTCGAATTTTTGATTCGATTGTTCCTCAGGTGGGGAGGTGCTTTACAAATTCAGAAAAGCTGGTAAATGCACTCAGAAAAGCAGGATACCCGGCAAAACAGTATGTGGGATGGCTTTTTATTCAAGGTGTTACTTATCCGGTACATCATAGTTTTGTTGTGTTAGAAAAGTACATTATGGATCTTTCTATTGAGATGTTATCCAAGGATATTAACAGTTATAAAGAGAACGTGCTTCTAAAACGTATGAACAGGTATGAAGCACGTAAACAGATTGCACAGATGTATCATGAAAAAAAGGACCTGCCTAATCATGAAAAGTGTATTTTTGGTAAATGTGATCCATATTATATGTACATAGCAGCTGAAGGAAATGCCGTGCAGGGAAAAGAGCGTAATGCTCTTTTGCGGAGGGAATATCCTCAACATCCGGCTTTTAAAAATCTTGATCTTAATGGCATGACAGAAATTCAGCGTATGTTGTATGAGTAGCGTGAGTATAAAGGTTGATGAAAGCTAATTATGCGTAGCAGTTAAGAAAAGGGATACTTTATGATTGGGAGGATGCGTGATATGCCTTTGAAGTATTGATGGTTTCAAACGAGATGCTATCGTTATAAGTGATTTTTGGGTTTGATAAGAAGATATTTTTATATAAAAATGCTTGCTTTATAGGGGGTTACGTGATAAATTTAAAATGATAACTGATTTTAATGTGGTTAGCCCACATGAAGTTATTTTGTTTTGGCATTAGTCAGAAGATATATTTAGGGACGGAGTCCGTGTAGATTAGGAAGATACAAAGAAATGGTTTTTTTGTATCTTTTTTTGTATGTAAAGGAGAGGAGCGAATATTAGTATAGTTTTAATATAATTGTGATGCGAAGAAAGGCACTGAAAATCTAAGGATTTTTGGTGCCTTTCTTTAATTTAAGCTAAAAGTCAAGAGCAACCATATGGCATGAGCTGAAAACAAAAAGGAGGAAACAATTATGAGAAAATTGACAATGGATGAATTGCGGAGTTTGGGATTTGAATATATTCATGAGTTTTTTAACACGGATTTTTCCGTGTTGTTAGATGAGGTGCAGGGCCAGTATGTTTTGGCTCTGATAGAGGCGACGAAAGAAGTGGAAATATGGTTTAAAGGTACATTAAAAGAGATTAACGATTATTTTGTATATCTGCAGGATACCTCTGGGAATGACGTAATTGCCCGAGGAATTATCGGAAACCGTTTTTTTAATTTGCAAAAAGATAGGCAGATTTATGAAAAAGAGACGTTTATATTAAATGTCATTAGTAGGATACCTGAAAATATGGAAGAGAAAGCATTGCAGGAATTTATCTATTTGCATAGGAAAGAGGGCAAAGAGATGATTGGAGACTGGACGGCGATGATGAAGATTGTGAATGGCTTGCTGCAGGATCGATATATGAATGTAAAGTAACAGCTTAACAGAGCCAGGTGCTCTTTAATACACATTGTTTGAGTAGGGGACAGACTGATTTCTATTCTATATTGCTGAAAAGGAGGTGGATTATGTCGCAGACTGAAGTAGAGGTAAAGGTATATAAGGTTGAAGATATCCAGCAGATGCTGGGGATTGGCAGAAGTAAAACATATATGTTTTTAGAAAAAGTATCTAAAGACCAGAAACCATTCCGGGTGATTAGAGTTGGGAACTCTTATCGTATTCCCAGAGATTCTTTTGACAAATGGATTAACGGTGAATAGATGGTAGGAGGTTTGCATGGCTAAGGCTACGAAATCTAAAAAGTGTCCACATGCGTTTTGGGAAAGGAATTCATGGTATCACAGAACCAAAACATTACAGCCAGATTACACTGTTAAGTACGGAAAAATTGGAGGGTTTAAAACAGATCTTGAAGCTGAAACATCATACGTCGAACACATGAAGGAGTTTGAACGGCAATTAAATGTACAGTTTATCAGTCAAGATGAGAATACAACTTTTAAAAACTATTTGATATATTGGTTTGAAACACTTTTTTCGGAAAGAATCGAATCTTCAACAAAGAGCCTTACGGCATATGTCTTGTATCACTTTTTAATTCCGCATATAGATGATAAAGTGGTTCTAAGGCTTGTGTCAACGGATTATATTAATCGCTTGCTAAGAGAAACTACGCAATACTGTGATTCAGCGCCGAATAAAAGTAGAGAAGTTCTGTATATTGCAATGCAGGAGGCAGTATCTCATAGGATGCTTCGAATTAATCCGGTGAAGGGATCGGACACTTATCCGAGAAAAATACCACAAATTACTATTCTAAGCAAGGAACAGATAAAAAAGCTGTTGCGTATAGAGAAATCGCGAAATTGGTTTTTGGAAGTATTGTTGGGGCTGTATTGCGGGTTAAGAAAAGGCGAAATATTAGGATTGAAATTTAGTGATTTCGATTTTGAAAAAAGGACATTGTCTGTACAGAGGCAGTTAGTAACCGATGTTGAATTAGAAGATGGTGGATATAAAGTAATAAAATATACTCCGGTCTTACGGGATCCTAAAAGTGAAAATGGGGTCCGCACCATGAAAGTCCCGGAGATTATACTAGTGGAAGTTGAAAAAAGAAGAAAGAGGGTTGAGAAAGAAAAAAAGGAATATGGCGAGGGTTATATGGACTTCGATTATATAACATGCCAAAAAAATGGTATGCCCCGGGGGAGATCTTCGCTTAATACTGAATTGAACAGAATATGTAAAAGAAATGGCTTGCCTCATATAACAGTACATGGTTTGAGGCATATGTTTGCCACATCATTATTGGAAAACGGTATTTCTTTACCGAAGGTATCAAGTTTACTGGGGCATGGATCGATCAATACAACATTTGAATACTATGTGGGAATTATGGAGGAAACTGAAAAAATAATTGCATATATAAATGATGAATTTCAAGTTGAAGAATAGGAGGTAAAATGGATTTATCGACAGTTGATCTTCGACCATATATGGATTATAAAGTGGGAAGTGTGATTAGCATTAGAAAGAAGTATGGGTTTCGCGTCACTTTGATTTATGAAGACTTAACTGAAAAAGAGTGCCAACATTCTGGATTCGAGAAAAAAGCTGATGCGGAGAAGGCCAGAGATGGAATAATAGCACAGCTACATGATAAGCGCTATGTTGTTTATCGTAATGTCAAAGTGAGAGAGCTGCTTGAGTATTGGCTAGAATATGTGATGAAGATAAAACCCAAATTTAAAGCTAATAGCTATGCTTCTTATAAAAATTGTATCTTCAAGCATATTAATCCTAAGATTGGTAACATAAATCTACTCAAGGTAAATAGCGGACACGTAAGAAAGTTACTAAACGAGCTGTCAGAAAAGTACTCTTCTATACCGAAGATTGCAAGGCCTATTTTACATACCGCTTTTGGGTATGCAGTGACTAAGAATTTGATGGTAGATAATCCATGTGAGCATGTAAAAATGCCTGCAGGGAAAAATAAATACCATACGATTGTAGTTAAAGAGTCACAAACATATAATTTGGAACAAGTGAAAATGCTTCTAAAGGCAGGAAAAAATACACGGATCTATATGCAGTTGCTTTTTGCATTGCTCATGGGGCTAAGAATTAGCGAAATAAATGGGCTTAAATATTCTGATATTGATTATGAACGTCATAAGTTGAAGGTTAAGGTGCAGTTGGGGGAAGATTTGCATGCAGATCCGGCAAAGATTCCACCTAAGATGAAAACGAAACAGGAAATTGCGCCTAAAACAAAATCCAGTGTACGAGAGTTGGATATTCCAGACATAGTTTTCTATGCGATTCTTGAAGAAAGAAAAAGATATGAAAAGAATCGGAGCAGAAGGCAACATGGTGTGTGGACATTCCAGGATAAGGGATACATATGCTGTTCTAGCTATGGCCGGCCCAGATGTAAAAATTATCATTATACTCATTACAAAGAGCTACTGGATAATTTGGGGTTGCCGCACATTCGTTTCCACGATCTCAGGCATACATATTCTACATTATTAATGAAGAACAATATTAACCAGAAAGCGATAGCGGTAGTGCTGGGACACGCTAAATCTATTATTACGGTAGATATATATACGGATAAAAAGGCAATTATTGAAGATTGGCTTGACGATTTTCAACCATTTATAGATGAAGTGCATCCGTATGACGAAGAGGACATACAAATGTTGAAAGATATGTTTGGGATAGAAAAGAGCATTGATAATGGGGAAAGTATAGTTAATGCTGATACATAGTGAAAATAATTAGAATGGAGTTATGCATGGAGGAGACGGCAACGGCGTATATCGCTGCGGCTATTTCCTCCTTGTGGTGAGTGATCAGAAGACGATGAGCATGATCTGAAAGAGAAATATTTAGATGAACTGCAGAATGTTCAGAGAGGAAAGGTAAAAACCATGAATATAAAACAATTCATAGAGAAACATGGATGGCAAATGGAATGTACGTCAAAACCGGGAAGAGCTATGAGTGTAGATATCGGTTTTGTGAATGATGAAGGGAGGCAAGATGAAACGCAGATGGATATTAATGCGTATGATGAACAGGAGCTGAGCGAGTTGTTTACTGTTTTCTGTAAAGAAAATAAGTTTCCTATAAACACAGTGACAAATGTTACGATTGTTAAAATAGCAGATACGATGGATGAATTGTTATATAGTTAATAAATAATGCATCTTGGAAAGGAAAGACAGGTCTTTACGCATTTTAATTATAATTATAGGACATATTATTTCGTTAAATTTAATTTGCATAATGGGAAAAGATAGAATAGAATAGAAGTGTAAAAACAATCTTGCGAAGTTTCATACAGACGAAGGAGGTGTTTGAAAATGGCAACTTCGAGTATTACAAGGAACTTTATTATCACGGGAAAGGATAAGGTTGAGGCGTTTGCGAATGCTCTGGAAGAATCGGCCAATGCTTATGTACCTCCCAGAAAAGTATCTGCGAAGCAATTAACAGATCCGAAAGAGATCAAAGCTCTGATGATGAAGGCAAAGGAGAAGAAAGCGAATGGATAAGTTTTCATATATCAACATTCGTGAATATCTCGTGCAGGATAATCCTGATGGAATCGGAGAAGCTGATTTACAGGCGGCTATCTCCGATTTCTCTTGCCCAAGGAATCTGGATGTTGAAAACTTTCTGAAAGATAATGCAATCGAGTTTACAAAGAAGAATCAGTCAGTTACATATCTTGTCTTCTCCAATGAAGACGGAGAAGTCGTGGGATATTTTACAATCGCTCTAAAGCCTATCACGGTCAATGCAAGAATAATGAGTAATACAGTAAAACGTAAACTACAGAGGATCAGCAAACTTGATGAAGCTACGGGTACTTATACAGCAGCGGCATTTTTAATCGCACAGCTTGGGAAAAATTTTACAAACCAGATGAACGAACGAATTTCCGGCGAGGAACTTTTAGATATAGCATGGACGGTAGTAAAAGAATTACAATATGCTGCTGGGGGAATGGTCTCTTTCCTTGAGGCAGATAGAAATGAGAAATTATTGGAATTTTACAATAAAAATGGATTCCGAGAGTTTGATGTGAAAATGGCTAAGGACTCTGAGGGAAAGCTGCATGAATTGGTGCAGTTGCTTCGATTGATGTAGATTTGTCTATAAAGGTTGAGTTTTTTAACAGTGTTCTGATGGAATTATAGTATTTCGTTAGTATAGAAGAGGGCGTTTTTATTTGACCGCTTGAACAAATTTATGTTCAGGCGGTCTTTTTCATTTGTTTTCAAGAGAAAAGATTTTCATTAGATCCATAAATCATTTCTGGGTTGAATCTGGAAGCTAAACAATTGTACGAAAATATCAACACAAAATCGTATACCATAAAATGTTTGATAAGAATAGAACATGCATTCGAAAAATGTTGCACAAGGATAATAAGTGTAGTATATTAGAGTCTGAAAAAGTGCGTACATTTATCGTTCTTTTTGGGGCTATACTTATGAAAGAGAGTTTTTCAAGGTGTGTTAAAATATAGCAAAAAAAACGAAATTGTGCGGACTGTGATGATTGATGCTATAGTGTAGGAAAATCTGCGCTGGGTGACCAAATTCGTGTAATTCTAGATTTTGAGGTCATTTTTATGGATTTTAGGGTAAAATAAATATTTTTTTTGCCCTGAATTACACGAATTTTGTGGCTGATAGTGTAAATAGTAGGAGGAATTTTCAGTGGATAAATTTCAATTAGTCTCAGAATATGAACCAATGGGCGATCAGCCACAGGCGATCAAAGAACTTGTTCAGGGATTCCGTGAAGGCAACCAATGCCAGACTTTACTAGGGGTTACGGGCTCCGGCAAGACATTTACGATGGCAAATGTGATAGCGCAGTTAAACAAGCCGACACTGGTTATTGCCCATAATAAGACACTCGCGGCGCAGCTATATGGTGAACTCAAAGAGTTCTTCCCGAACAATGCTGTAGAGTACTTTGTCAGTTATTACGACTACTACCAGCCGGAAGCTTATGTCCCTTCTTCTGACACTTACATTGCCAAGGACTCTGCGGTAAATGATGAGATTGACAAGCTCCGTCTCTCCGCCACCGCGGCGTTGAGTGAAAGGAAAGATGTGATCATTGTATCCAGTGTTTCCTGTATCTATGGTATTGGAAGCCCTGATGACTATCAGAATATGATCATTTCCCTCCGGCCGGGGATGGAGAAAGACCGGGATGAGGTGATCCGGGAACTGATCGACATCCAGTATGATAGAAATGAAATGGATTTTCACCGTGGAACTTTCCGGGTTCGGGGAGATGTGGTAGAAATATTCCCGGCGGATTATACGGATACTGCGGTGAGGGTGGAGTTTTTTGGAGATGAGATCGACAGGATCACGGAAGTAGATGTACTTACCGGAGAAATCAAAAGATCTCTGAACCATATTGGAATTTTTCCGGCTTCTCATTATGTGGTACCTATGGAAAAAATCATGAAGGCGGCAGATGCCATTGAAGAAGAACTAAAGGAAAGGGTAGAGTATTTTAAAAGCGAGGATAAGCTTCTGGAGGCTCAGAGGATCGCAGAACGGACAAATTTTGATATAGAAATGCTGAAAGAGACAGGCTTTTGTTCCGGAGTAGAAAATTATTCCAGGCATCTGTCCGGTCTGGAGCCAGGACAGCCTCCTTATACATTGATCGACTATTTTGGCGATGATTTCCTTATTATTATAGATGAGTCTCATAAGACTATTCCTCAGATCAGGGGAATGTTTGCAGGAGACCAGTCCAGAAAGAAGACTCTGGTAGACTATGGATTCCGTCTGCCTTCTGCTATGGATAACCGTCCTTTAAACTTTGAGGAGTTTGAGAGCAAGATCGATCAGATCCTTTTTGTATCCGCCACTCCCGGAGAATATGAGGAAGAGCATGAACTTCTCAGGGCTGAGCAGATCATCCGTCCTACAGGCCTTCTGGATCCCATGGTGGAAGTACGGCCGGTAGAGGGACAGATCGACGACCTGGTAGGAGAGGTAAACAAAGAGGCTGCGAAAGGAAACAAAATCCTGATCACTACTCTGACCAAGCGGATGGCCGAAGATCTTACAGATTATATGAAGGATCTGGGGATCAGGGTAAAATATCTCCATTCGGATATTGATACTTTGGAGAGAACTCAGATTATCAGGGACATGCGTTTGAATGTGTTTGATGTACTGGTGGGAATCAATCTCCTCAGGGAAGGACTGGATATTCCTGAAATTACCCTTGTGGCAATCCTGGATGCGGATAAGGAAGGATTTTTAAGGTCTGAGACTTCATTGATACAGACTATAGGCCGTGCGGCGAGAAATGCAGAGGGGCGGGTTATCATGTATGCAGATACGATGACAGACTCTATGCGGATGGCTATAGATGAGACTATGCGCCGCCGGAGCATGCAGCAGAAATATAACGAAGAGCACGGGATTACGCCTACTACCATTAAGAAGGCTGTCCGGGATCTGATCAGCATCTCTAAAGAGGTAGCTGAGACGGAAGACAAGATGATGAAAGATCCGGAATCTATGAGCAGAAAAGAACTGGAAAAACTGATTAAAAATGTTGAAAAACAGATGAGAGCAGCAGCGGCGGATCTGAACTTTGAGACGGCCGCGGAACTTCGGGACAAGATGATCGAGTTAAAGAAAAATCTGGAAGAATTAGATGCTTAGTTTTCATAAAAACAGATAGCAGCAGGCAGAGATGTCTTGAGATTCATTTAGAATAACAGAGACATCTCTGCTTTTTTGCTCTAGAGACTGTATTCTGCATTTTCAATAAAAAATAATGAAAAATTTTAGATAAAAATACAAAGAAATCTCTTGACAAATATTTTAAGGGGTGCTATCTTAAAAGCATAGATGTTAGCACTCCATTAAAACGAGTGCTAACAGTCTGAAGAAAGGAGCAGGAGACGGGATGGAAAATGAATTAGACGAGAGAAAACGAAAAATTCTGAAAGCCATTATCCA